>Ga0099364_10002705_pt1 | contig 28102 bp, 25 predicted proteins | sample TergutTh196P3_FD_73070 | JGI IMG/M metagenome (GOLD analysis project Ga0099364, IMG submission 73070) | Microcerotermes parvus P3 segment gut microbial communities from Pointe-Noire, Republic of the Congo - Th196 P3 | ecosystem: Host-associated > Arthropoda: Insects > Digestive system > Gut ... | reverse complement strand
GCCCGTCTTTGCATAGGATAAAAGCGACCATGGATTATACATCTCCGTTTCCCCAAATAAATACCCGTCGTATTGTTGCTTCACTTCCTCGTCTAAAGCAAGGCTATAAGACTCCAGTAGTTCTTGTGTTTCTTTGGACGTAAGGCCAAAATACTTCGAATAATACTTGTCCATAACCGTATAAACTACTATATTATTCAGTTGTGAAAAAATGCTTTCCTTTACGATGCGTTGGATTCCTGTTAATAGCGCCTGATGCAAACAGTCCTGCCCTTTTAGTGCGGAGCCGTAAAAGCTCGCGAAAAAGTTTTTCAACTGGTCATGGTACCCGCGTTCGAAACTGCTCATTATTGGCTGATCGTATTCGTCGATAAGAAGGAGCGGCTTGATTTTGTAATACTCAAACAATGCCTGCTCCAGCGCTACAATGGATATAGCTAAAAAATTCAGATCTATTTCACGTTTGATTAACTTGTCGTATATCATGAAGAAAGTGACATACTCTTCGTCTGACTCATCCAAATCCACATTTCCTTTGAACAGTTTAAAGTATTTCTTATACTCCCCCAGAATAACGTTGCTGACAATAAAAACAAGGTTCTCAACTGTATTTGCCTTGCAATCCTTGAACGAAAAGAAGATTACGGGGCGTGAATTCATTTGGTCGGCGTACTCGGTATCCATTATTTTTAGCCCTTCAAATATTGCCCTGCTGTCTTTGGTGATATCAAAGAACTCGCGCAACATCGTCATATTGAGGGTCTTACCAAAGCGCCTCGGCCTTGTAATCAAAGCCACCTCATCGTCTGATTCGATAAAATCTCGGATAAGCAGGGTTTTATCAATGTAATACCTGTCGGTTTCACGTATTTTATTAAAACTGTCAATCCCTATCGGCAGTTTCTTCCTCATTGTCAACCACCTCCAAATCCATGAAGCAATGGAACCGTCCCCTTGCTTCCCGTCCCCCTGCTTTGGACGGCTGCCCGGGGCAACGGGGAGCAACCCTGTGTAAATACTATATCACAGATCCTTTTTCCACACAATTTCAGTTATTATTACAAGTATTTCAGCCATAATTGTAGGTGTTTTACTTCAGCCCTCCTTCATCTTTTTCTTCATACACAAGGCATATTTCAACTGTAAAATTCAGTTTTCTACGATAAACAGTGCAAAATAAACGAAAATGAACATAAAGAACGCATATAAAATAGCAAAATAACCAAACTAGTAGCACAATTACAAGTTAAACGGGTAAAAAGTTGACACATTTGAGCCTCATAGCTGTTAAACGTTAAAAACCCTATTGATTTCAATATATTGCTAGTATATAATGTCGGACAGTTCTACTAATATTTTTGCTTCTTGGTTATTGCTTTATTATGCAATATGCGTAATGTACACTGGTAGAAGAGTTTGGTTTGTAGTGTTGTGTGTTGTTTGAGGTGTGTGCTTTGCCCGCTCCGAATTTGCTGTTGACAGAAGGGGGCTACGTGAGGGTTTATGGGGAAGAGGCGTAAGGCGCACACGCAAGCTTGGTTTACAATCACTTTCGATTGTTAGGCAGCGACGGGTCGCGTTTAATGATTGTCGGGATTATACCGAAATCGACTTCAGAGCAGAGTGGAAGTATTCTGCCAGGTGCAGCGCTATGTTACAGTATTGGCGAAGCCATGATTTGTAACACAGTAACTAAGAATGTGTCAATCCTAACATCCTTTAACTGCATGTGTTTCTGAGCTTGGATGTTCATGTCAGGTGAACTCAACACCTCAACAGAATCAATTGTTGCGTAAAAAAGTTATCAAGAGATAAAACTAAAAATAGAAAAAACGCGAGTTGTCCGGAAGCGTATGGCTTTTGCGGGTTTACTTAAGGTCGCCTATACCGTGGTTTGGTTCTTGTTGGAGCAGTTCCTAGGCAAGCTTATGTTTTGCAGTTGTAGCTGGCAAGAAAAAAGAGCATCAGCGGCAGTTGTAGTTGGCAAGTGTAAGTACAGCAATTGCAGTGAAAGAGCGTGGTAGTAGCAATGTGCGTTAAAAGGGCATTTGAGGGTTATGGACTACTGTTATATTTTGTTTGTTCGTTCAGGAATTGAAGAGAGGGTTCATCAATTACTGTCAGAAAGGTTGGACGCCAACACGTTTATGCCTTTTGTCCCAAAGAAGGCTATGGTGTTCAAGCGTTCGTCTGTCTTAAAGAAAATACATAAAAAGTGTTTTCCAGGCTACGTGTTTATCCAATCGTCCTTACCCCCCACCGAGTTTATAAGAAGGGTGTTCCCCGTTGTATATCAGGTCAAGGAGGCTTACAGGTTTCTTCATTACGGCGACAACCGCCAGGACATTGCGCTGAGGGAAAACGAGCGCCGTGCCTTGATGCGTTTGTTCGGCGAAGAGTTTACCATTGACTGTCTTGTAGGGGTAATGGAGGGGGATAGGATACAAATTGTCAACGGCGCGTTTTTTGGCGCGGAGGGGACTGTAAAAAAGATTATACCGAGAAAGAGGGAAGTGATTGTTGAAATCCCGTTTATGGGCGACTTAAGGCAGGTCACATTAGGGTTAGATATTATCGGGAAGGTATAATATGAGCAAAAATAGCAATGCTAACGAAAACGAGAATAGCAGCGACAAAAACAGCGAAAAAGGCAGCAATAAAAACAGCAGCGAAAGCAGTGATATAGAGAGTAGCGATAACAACAGCGGCAAAAGCAGCGTCAAACGCGGCGAAAACAACAGCGGCAAAAGCAGCGAAAATAACAGCGAAAATACTAAAGAAAACGGCGGCGAAAGCGGCAAAGGGAATGGCAAAGGCAAGGGCAAAAGAAGCAGGAGGATGAAGAGAAAAACGTTCATAATCCTGCTAAGCGTCTTTGGGGCTATACTCATAGCTGCTGCCGTCTTTGTTGCGTTGCAGTGGAATAATATTACGGCGTTAAGAACTTACATGACGCATACGAAAGAAGAGATCGGCGATAAAATAATCGACAACGACCAAAGAATAGCGGGTGTTTTAGAGCGGACGACGCCAGTGAAGATCCGCGACCTTACAGAAGACGAGAAGAAGCTGATGGCGTCAAACAGCCTTTCTATTGAGGATGCCGTTAAACTGTTGCTAGACGATGCCATAACGATTAGCGACGACGAGATCGCAGCAGGCGCGGCAAGCGTCGGCGCACCCGGTAGCGGCACAGTGCCAGCAGGATCAGCAGGATCGGCCTCGCAAAACGCAGCCGCAGCCAATGCCGAGGCCAACGCTGGCACTGCCGTTGGCGCAGACGCCGCAGCCAACGACGCAGACGCAGCAGCCAACGCAGCAGCCGCCAACGCAGCCGCCACCAACGACGCCGATGCCGCCGCAGCCACCGAAGCCGAAGAAAGGCTAGCCGCGCTAGTCGCCGAAGCCTTCGTCCTCCGCGCCTACTACACAAACAGCCTTGAGTCAATGAGAGCTTCAGCCGTCTCGGAGTATAGTGCGCTAAACGCAGAGGACAGGACCCAGACGGTTAAGATGAATATTGGCATGAACTATATGAACCGTGCGGGGGCGTTAGAAGGGGAGTGCGACAGGCGAATGGACAGGCTTGTCGCTGGTATTGAGTCCGAACTCAAGCAGACCGGGGGTGATACCTCGGTCATTGGAGAAATCAAGAGTTGTTATGCTGAGGAAAAAAGCTTAAAAAAAGCTTATTACCTCAGCTTGTATAATTAACAGAAAAACAATCTACATAACCATACGGAGGAACAATGTAAATAACCATACAGAAGAACAATGCAAATAACCATACAGAAAAACAATGTAAATAACCATACAGGAGGAACAATGTAAATCCATACAGAAGAACAATACAAATAACCATACAAAAAAGCTATGCAAATAGCCATGCAGAAAAACAATGCAAATTATTATACAGAAAAATAATATTATCGAGTGGGGTGATCGTTTTGAAAAAACTAAGAAACATCATTGCAGTAACGCTCATTGCCGGGGTGCTTTTGACAGGCACAGTAGCAGCGTCGGCTGCGGAATTCGGCGACATAAGTGGGCACTGGGGGGAAGATGCCATCCTAACATGGGGCAATTATGGGGTGGTAAGCGGGTATCCTGACGGGACTTATCAGCCGGACGGCAGCATAACCCGGGCCGAGGTTGCGCAGGTGCTTGTAAATCTTCTGCGCATCCAGACCGATCCGAGCACAAACCCGTTTAGCGATGTCACCCCCGACGACTGGTTTTATACAGCCGCGTTAAGGTGCTGGGCGTCGGGCTACATCTCGGGATTTGAAGATGGTACGTTCCGGGGCAGCGCCAATATTACCAGAGAGCAGACAATGGTAATGATTGCCAGGGCATTGCAAATCCAGCAGTCTACAACAAGCATTATATCGTTCCCAGATTCCGGAGAAATATCCGGTTGGGCGCGGGGGTTCATATTCGGCCTTGTGAACGCTGGCATTGTAACTGGGTATGATACCGGGCTGTTGCAACCTCTAAGAAACATCACAAGAGCTGAAGTTGCTGCCATTCTTCGTAAAGCGATTTCTACGTATGCATACGAAGAAGGGGAGACCTATGTGGCGACAGGTAGTGGCATAGTCCTTGTGGTTGCAAACAACGTAACAATTAAGGGCCCGGTTGCCACTCTGCTCGTAGGCGATGGCGCACTAGGCGGCGAAGTGCACCTGAGCGATGCACAAGTTGACGAGATAAAGCTAGTATCCGAAGACGTAATTGTATATGTTTCTGAGGATTCAACCGTGGATACGGATAGTATCACAGTTGGCGGCGAGCCAGTCGACCTTGAAGGAGACGGCGTCGGCAGCGACAGCGTAGTTTTTGAAGATGACACTCCATCAGGCGACATAATTGATCCGCCGCCGGAAGACGATGTCCCGGCAGGCCCGGTGACACCCCCGGTTACTCCTCCACGCCCCGGAAGCCGCCCCACCCCGACCACAACCACTTACACCGTAAGGCTTGGTATTAGGGAAACGACCACAGGCGAATTACCGAGAGAGGTTCCTGCCATCACTGAATCTAACTATGTTGCTTCAACGGTGCCGTTGGCACTGATATACGCACAGCTTATTATTGAAGAAGGAATTGTCGGATACTTCAGAGATGAATTTCAGGATACCTACGCCAACGAAATACTATTAGAAGGCATGGCAGCATACGTAGCTGGCGTCGATGCATGGACGGTGTACGTAGACAAGTACATTGAAGACGTTGAAGAAACCAGAGGCGCGCTTACGGTTACCGAGAGCATAAAGATGGCGCTAAGGAATAGGGCGACAATTGGCGACGTGGGAACGGGCACTTGGTGGATGACATACAACGTGGAACAGGGGGCAGGGTCTGGACATTACAGGACATACACTGTAGAGATTGCTATATCATAGTTAGAGGGCGCAACTAAGGCTGGCCAGCGTATTGGTGTTTCCGAGTTTTGGTTTTTGTAAAGGAGAACAAGACAAAGTGAAAATATTTCGCAAAGCGGCCGCCATGCCGCCTTATGTGAAAAAAGCCCTCATACTAGCATACGATGTGATATTTATACAGTTGGCGGCATTTCTTGCCCTGTGGGTAAGGTTCGAGTTTGACATAAGCGAGATACCCGCCTCTTACTTGGACAGCTACTTTCTCTCTTACGCAGTAGTAAACACCCTGATAACATTGGTTCTATTTAAGGTTTTCAGGCTGTATGGAAGCATATGGGTGTTTGCCGGCGCCGCCGAGTTGCTTAATGCATTCTTAGCGTGCGCTGGCTCCTGCGTAGGGTTGTTTATAGGGTTTTTCTTACTAAACTTGGCAATTCCGAACAGTTTTTATATCATGTACTTTGGCTTCCTCTTTGCAGGGGTCGCGGGAGTCAGGATCTCGTTCAGGCTGTTGCGCCATTTCAAAAGGCTCAACCATAACAGGGCGTCCGGAATGAAGCGGATAATGTTGGTTGGCGCGGGAAACGCAGGCAACGTCATCATGAGGGAGATATTGGAAAGCGGTTACGTTGATGGAAGCGTTGAGTGCTGCATTGACGATGCCCCGACAAAGAAGGGCAAGTACTTGTGCGGGGTAAAAATTATTGGCGGCAGGGACCACATAGTGGAAGCCGCCAAAGAGTATAAAATAGACGAAATTATAGTGGCAGTCCCATCGGCGCCTTCAAAGTCCATAAGCGAGATTTTGGATGTATGCAAAAATGCCGGGTGTAAGATAAAAATACTCCCAGGCATATACCAGCTAATCAACGGTGAGGCAAAGATATCCGATCTTCGCGACGTTGAGATTGAGGATCTACTGGGGCGCGACCCGATACAAGTCAACGAGGATGAAATAGCAGGCTTTGTAAAGAACAAAGTCATTTTAGTTACCGGCGGCGGCGGCTCAATAGGCAGTGAATTGTGCAGGCAGATAGCGCGTTGCTCGCCTAGGCTTCTCATAATACTAGATATTTATGAGAACAATGCTTACGAGATACAACAAGAACTGTTGCAAGAATACCCAGACCTGCGTTTGGAGGTTCTTATAGCTTCAGTCAGAGACTTTGACAGGATAAGGGAGGTTTTTGCATTTTACCGCCCGGAAGTTGTGTACCATGCGGCGGCCCACAAGCATGTCCCGCTTATGGAGCACAGCCCAAACGAGGCAATCAAAAACAATGTGTTTGGCACATTGAATGTAGTGAGGGCCGCTGGGGAGCATGGCGTCAAGCGCTTTGTCTTAATATCGACTGACAAGGCTGTAAACCCAACAAATATAATGGGCGCGTCAAAGCGGATGTGTGAGATGATTGTTCAGATGATGAACGGTTATTACGACACGGAGTACGTGGCGGTGCGTTTTGGAAATGTGCTCGGCAGCAACGGCAGCGTTATTCCCCACTTCGAAAAGCAGATAGCGTTAGGCGGCCCTGTAACCGTTACGCACAAGGATGTAATACGATACTTCATGACAATACGCGAAGCAGTGTCACTAGTTTTGCAAGCCGGCGTCTATGCTCAAGGCGGAGAAATCTTTATCCTTGACATGGGCGAGCCGGTTCGAATTGACGACTTAGCGCGCAACTTAATAAGGCTTCACGGATATGTGCCGGATGTTGATATAGGGGTGGTGTATACCGGGCTTCGTCCAGGCGAAAAACTGTATGAAGAGATACTGCTGTCCGAAGAAGGGTTGCGTATGACGGAAAACAAACTAATACACGTCGCCAAGCCTATTGAATTTGATAACGAGGTGTTTAACAGCCAGCTTGAAGAGCTGGCAAAACTAATTTATGACACGGAGGACGTTAGGAGTGTAGTACTAAGGATGATAAACGGAAAAGCCCGCGAAAAGCACGACCGGAGATATGTCTTTGAATTCAAAGACTATGTAGGCGAAGGCATCGGAAACAAGCAACCACACACGGCTGTTGGCCATGAGCGCAGGAAGCAGGCGCAGACGCCATTACCGTTGCCAGCAACGATGCCATAATTAACTGAATATAATCAATAAAAACATAATTGATCAAACATAATTGGTTTGGCACAATAACCACTCATATTTAAAATACTTATAAGGAAAATGACTTAATATGGACGGATTTGTTGAAATTGACCTAAAACATCTAATTGGAGTTGTCCTTAAGAAATGGTGGCTTATCATCTCAGCCGCTATAGTCTGTTGTGGCATAGCCTTCGTATATACAGAATTTTTTGTCGTCCCGATGTATCGGACGAACATATCGGTGTATGTGAATAATTCCAGTGAAGAGACGATAAGAACTGGTACATTTACAAACCCAGACCTTGCTGCGGCTCAGAGGCTAGTCAATACATATGTGGCAATTATCACCAGTAATACGGTACTTGAAAAAGTCGCGGACAATACCGGGACGGCATTCAGCGCCATGGCAATACGCTCAATGATGTCAAGCGCGGCTGTGAGGGATACAGAGATCTTCGAAGTCACCGTAACAAATGAATCCCCCGAAACTGCCGCTTTGATCGCGAACAAAATAGCCGATGTTGCGGTGGTTGAGATACCGGGGTTTCTAAGAGGCAGCTCGGTGAAGATCATTGATTACGCAGAAACCCCCTTAAGCCCATACACACCAAATATGCCACAAAACCTTGCCGTAGGGGCCTTTGCTGGTCTGCTAATAATCGTTCTAATCGTGGCTTTAATCGAAATATTCGATAAGAGAATAAAAGGGGAAGAGGATTTGGAGAGGCTATCTGACCTCCCGGTTCTCGGAGCTGTTCCCGATGTATTTGAAAAAAGATATGCACTAAATGAGTATGGTTATGATTCTAAGGGCAAAGTGAGTAAGGAGGGTGCATCTTAGTGAGCAAAAAGACAGTGAAAAATTCAAGTAGACCCGCCACAAAAACTACGGAAGCACTAGAAAAGACCTTAAAAGTAGAAGATAAGAACTCTATACTAAGTAAAAACTCGCCTTTTTCATTCAAAGAGGCGTACAACAAATTAAGAACCAACATTATTTTTTCGATACCAAGCGATGGTTGCAAGATTGTTGGCGTTACGAGCGCAGAGAGGGCAGAAGGCAAAAGCACAAATGCATTGAATATGGCAATAAACTTTGCAGAGTCCAATGCAAAGGTATTATTGATAGATTGTGATTTACGCAAACCCAAGATCGGGCGATTGTTGGACATGAAGCCGTCGCCTGGGATAGCAAGCGTCCTAGTTGGCGTCCATAATATTAAAAAGGCAATAAGAAAAACTAAGTATGAAAACCTCAGCGTCCTCCTATCTGGCGGGATACATCCGAATCCGACTGAGCTGTTGATATCCGCTAAGTTTGAAGCATTAATAAAAGAGCTGTCCTCAGATTTTGACTATATTTTCGTTGATACGCCCCCGGTAAATGTAGTGGCTGATGCAAGTATAATATCGAAGCATTTAACAGGTTATGTTTTCGTTGTAAGACAAGGCGTTTCTGAGCGGGATTCAGTTAAAAATGCCCTGGAACAACTAAGTTTCGTAAATGCGAAAATCTTCGGCTTCCTACTAAACAGCGTTCCCAGCGCAGGCAAAAGCTACAGAAAAAAGTACAAAAGATACGGATACTATAGCTACGGTTATGGATATGGAAGAAGCATAAAAAATGAAGAGGCGGTTGCCGTGAGCAGCAGTAAAAGCTAGTGGTAGATTTCCATACCCACATACTCCCAAAGTTCGACGATGGGAGTGAGAGTGTAGAGCAGTCATTAGAAATGATACGTGCACTATCAAGCCAGAGTGTGGATACAATAGTTGCAAGCCCACATTTTTATTTAGGAAAAGAATCAATAGATAGCTTTTTAGAGCGAAGACACTCAACATTTCAGGAATTAATGAAATGGGCGCAGGAAGAGGAACGGCTTCCAGGCATTCTATTAGCGGCTGAGGTACGCTTCTTCGAAGGAATGAGCTATAACGAAGGGATAGAGAAGTTGCGTATTGGCAACAGTAGGTGCTTGCTCCTGGAGATGCCCTTTGAGAAGTGGAAACAACGAACACTAGACGAAGTTCGCAGTATCGTAGTAAATCGTTGTTTAACTGTTATTATTGCGCATTTTGAACAATATTTACGGCATAATGGAAATAGGCGTTACCTAGATGATTTAATTGATATGGGCGCTATACTACAGATAAACACTACTAGCTTCATAAAGAGAAGTAGCCGAAGGGTAGTATTGAATTTTTTGAAATTCGGCAGTAATTACGTTCTCGGTTCGGATTGCCACAATATGAGTGATCGCCAACCAGACTATAACAGGGCGTGCGAGGTGATTACAAAAAAACTCGGGGTTGAAAGGTTGCGTCGAATAGATGCACTATCAAGGCGACTATTAGCAGAGGATTATGGTTAAGCATTGTAGCAACATCGTATCAGACAATTGTATTTAACCTAACTTTGTTTAAACCAGACAAACTTCATAGAGACAACAATGGTGTTGACTAAGCTTGGGTAAAGAATACCCTAAGAGCTGGTCTCTTTAAGGGCTGGCTCTTTTTATGCGATTTTATTGAATTTGGAAGCTGATTAGAGAAAGATTCTGAAACATAACAATGTTTTCCGTTTGGTTTGTAGAAAACGACAAAATTACCGCTAGGTTAAAACAGTATTTTCCAGATCGAATTGCTGCTTACTAGTGTACATTCACATGAAATGGACTGGAGAAGGGGTAATTGTCAGGCGTTATACGTTTCAGAAAACTAGGTTGCGAAGATATGAAGATGTGATTGCATACTTTGTTAGTTGGATTCACTAGTAACAGTAAATTGGAGGTTGCGGATATTCCGACGGGTTACAAACGCAATTATGATTACCATGACGATAATGTATCGGTAAAGGTAGTAAAAATAATACAAAGTTATACGCATATTGTAAGCAAAACAGTTTGGCACAAGGGTTGAATAAGTGAAAAGGGTCAGCCCTCGAATATTTTGGTGCACTCTGGCTTTCGGTTGGGTATTAATTATCTTTTTGCTTTCAAATCAAGAAGCGAAGGATTCTTATGAATTGAGCAAAGTATTCGCCGGATACTTCGCTCAACTATTTGTTAAGGATTTTAGTAATATGACAGACGCGGAGCAATTTCGTGTGGCATATGGTTTACATAAAGCAGTGCGAAAATATGCCCACGTTTTCCTCTTTTTCGTTTTGGGATTTTTGATTATGGGGATAATGCTCACATATAAGTTAAAGCCTAGAACCCAATTCATGGTTGCACTTGCTTTAACGTTCTTTTGTGCCGTAGCTGGGGAAACATATCAGATATTTGTACCTGGCAGAGCGGCTTTAGTTGGCGACGTCGTAATTAACACAGTAAGTGGGCTGACTGGGATATCTGCGATGATAGGAGTGAATGCGATCAGAGACCGTTGTAGTCGAAAACCGACTTGTAAAAGTTAGGTGTTGCATTGCTTACGGTGCTTTTGTGACCGCTTATTCGGTTATTTGCGGCGGCAAAACCGTTAGAAAAGAGGAAAACCCATCTGTTGAGATGTTCCTAAAACGCACTTTTGGGGAGTGAGTAAATTGTACATAAAATACGGAAAAAGAATTATTGATTTTGTGCTTGCCCTTATCGGTTTAATAGTTCTTTCGCCAATGTATTTGATATTGGCAATCATTATTAAATTGGATTCGCCCGGCCCGGTTCTTTTTCGGCAGATACGTATGAAAAAGGGAAAAGAGATATTCTGTATGGTCAAATTTCGCACACTATATATTGATGCGCCAGAAGAAACGCCAACCCATTTGTTGAAAAATCCGGATGCTTACATAAGTAGGGTGGGGAAGTTCCTCCGTAAATTTTCGCTTGATGAAACGGTACAACTTTTTCACATAGCGGGCGGCTCAATGTCAATCATAGGGCCACGCCCTGCTTTGTGGAATCAATATGATTTAATTGCCGAGCGTGACAAATACGGAGCAAACGATGTAAAACCAGGTCTAACCGGCTGGGCGCAGATAAATGGGCGTGATGAGTTACCTATTGAGGTTAAGGCAAGGCTTGACGGGGAATATGTAGAAAGAATGAGTTTTTGGTTTGATGCAAAGTGCTTCTTTGGTACTATTGTTAGCGTGCTAAAACGAGATGGTGTTTTTGAAGGCGGAAATTCCGCTATGGCAAATAACTTAGAATCGGCAGTTACACATAGGGAGACCATTGTGAAGTGAAAAGGATACTTATTACGGGCGCAAACAGTTACATAGGCACTTCCTTTGAAAAATGGATAAGTAAATGTCCCAACAAGTATTCTGTTGAAACGGTAGATATGATTGACGGTTCTTGGAAAGACAAAGATTTTTCTGGGTTTGATGTTGTTTTTCACGTAGCAGGGATTGCTCACGCTGATATTGGTAAGGTTACAAAAGAACAAAAAACACTTTATTATAAAGTAAATCGCGATTTAACGAAAGAAACCGCATTAAAGGCAAAAACTGACGGTGTTAAGCAGTTTGTTTTTATGAGCAGTATTATCGTTTATGGCGATAGCAGCAGTGTTAATAAAAAACGCGTTATCACAAAAGATGCTGTGCCGATACCGACAAACTTTTATGGCGATAGTAAACTGCAAGCAGAGAAAGAACTTAACGTTTTGGCTGATGACAATTTCAAGACTGTAATAATCAGACCCCCGATGATTTATGGCAAAGGGAGTAAAGGAAATTACCCTGTACTAGCAAAATTAGCACTTAAATTACCAGTTTTTCCAAATATAGAAAACGAGCGAAGTATGCTTTATATTGATAATCTTTGCGAATTTATTAGGCTTATTATTGAAAACGAGGAAAACGGCATCTATTTTCCGCAAAACGCTGACTATGTTAAGACAGCAGAAATGATTGGGCTAATAGCGGCGATACACGGTAAAAAAATACTGGCTTTTCGGTTTATTAATTGGGCTGTAAAATTACTTGGGTATTTTCCAGGAAAAATCGGAAGGCTTACAAATAAAGCTTTTGGCAATATGGTGTATGAGAAAAGTATGAGCGAGTATAAAGTAAATTACCGTGTAAAGGATTTGCCTTTTTCTATCCAAGCAACTGAAAATGGTAAGAACATTACGATATGAAAAAAGTACTAATGCTTAGTTCAGTCGCTTCAATGATAGAGCAGTTTAATATGCGCAACTTGGAACTTTTGCATAGTATAGGTTTTTCGGTTGATGTTGCCTGTAACTTTGACAAGGAAAATACAATTTCTCTGGAACGCATTAAAAGGTTTAAGCGTGATTTGGATGCGCTAAGTATTAAATACTATCAAGTGGATTTCGCAAGAAATGCGTTTAACTTATGGCAGAACAAAAAATCATACAAGCAGTTGGAAAAAATTTTTAAGCAAAATGTATATGAGTTTGTACATTGTCACTCTCCTATAGGAGGGCTTTGGGGACGTATTCTTGCATGTAGATATGATACAAAAGCGATTTACACTGCACACGGATTTCACTTTTATAAGGGTGCGCCGCTTATCAATTGGCTGATTTACTATCCTATTGAAAGGGTTATGGCATCGTGTACCGATGTGCTGATTACGATAAATAAAGAGGATTACAACAGGGCAAAAGAGTTTAAAGCGAAAAAGGTTGAGTATGTTCCCGGTGTGGGGGTAGCTGTTGAAAAGTTTGCAAATCACACTGTTGATAAGGAAGCGATTCGGAAAGCGTTAAGTGTTCCGGCTGATGCGTTTGTATTGCTATCTGTTGGTGAACTCAATAAAAATAAAAATCATCAAGTGATAATTAGAGCTTTAGCAAAACTGAACAATAATAATGCTCATTACATAATAGCTGGGCGCGGTGCACTAGAAAATGAAATAAAAGCACTCACAACGAGTTTGAAAGTAGAAAAACAAGTGCATTTATTAGGTTACAGAACTGATATTGCAGACTTATATAAAATGTCCGACGTATTTTGTTTCCCATCGAAAAGAGAAGGCTTGTCAGTTGCTTTAATGGAAGCAATGGCAAGCGGTTTGCCATGCATTGTTTCTGATATACGCGGCAATACAGATTTGGCTGAAAATGGAAAGGGCGCATATATGGTTAAGCCCACAGATATAGACGGTTTTTCCGAAAAAATCAAAAAACTGTTGGATGATGCTGATTTGCGTAATGAGTTCGGATTAATCAACACCAATACGGTAAAGAGGTTTGAATCAAGGCATGTGATGATGTATATGAAAAAAATTTATGAGGATAGAATAATATAAAAATCGGCGTGTTAACGCACCCACAGTAATTAATCAAGGCGCAATACTGCAAATGTACGCCCTTCAACATTATTTGGCTAACTTGGGATATGAAGTTTCTTTATTGACTAATTCAAAGGATTTCGACTTTCGGCCTAAAGAAGCTGGGAAATATAATCTTTCGTTAAAATACTTTCCTTTTATTTTAAGTAATATGCACTAAAAAGAGGTCTTGGGCTCTCTTGGTTCAATGTAAAAAAGCAACTGCTTTATAAAAAATATATCCGTGATACGTTCGCGTTTCGGAATTACGCCACCGAGCCAATGGATTTAGTAATCATAGGGAACGACGAGGTGTTCAGTTTAAGCGAGGGTTGCAATATGACGATGTACGCGCCAAATACGGTCGTTATAGGGAATCCGGCTCGCGTGATTTGTACGGTCGAGGAGTATAAAGTAAAACGTACCGCAATGATGAGAAAACACCCGGTTTATGATGTATCTTATTCTATGCGCGGTAGGATTACCGATGAAAAGAATAAGCAAATGCAGCAGGATTTATCCCATACGGGTGGATATGTTGTTTGAATTTTTGCAAAGCTTTACCACCTGAATGCAGAAGGAGATTTAGATGATAAAGGTGTTACATCTCTTGCGAAGTAATAGATTTTCGGGGGCAGAAAATGTTGCCTGTCAAATTATAGAAATGTTTAAGAATGGCCCTATTGATATGGCTTATTCCAGTCAGGACGGGAAAATTCGTGAAACGTTGAGGGAGCGAGAAATAAGCTTCAAGCCCATGAAAAGTCTTTGTTTTAGTGAAGTTCGCAGGGTCGTCAGAGAATTCAAACCGGATATTATACACACGCATGATGTAAGTGCTGGTGTATTTGCAGCTATGGCGGGTGGTAAGGCAAGAATTATTTCTCATATTCATATGGATAATAGTATGCGCAAAATAAGAATCAAGTCTTTAGTATACGGGATTTGTAGCGTAAGATTCAAGCATATATTTTGGGTATCAACGTTTTCATTTCGACGATTTGTGTTCAAAAAAGCCGTTGAAAAAAAAAGTACAGTATTACGTAATGTAATAAATGCCGAAGACATTTTTGACAGGGTTAAATCAGACAACTATGACTATGATATAGATATTATTTATGTGGGAAGACTTACATATTTAAAAAATCCACAGCGGCTTATTAAAATATTAAAAATAGTTGTTGATAAATACAAGTCTTTAAAAGCAGTTATCGTTGGAAATGGAGAGTTAGAAAACGAGGTCAAAGAATTAGTTGAACAGTTAGGAATTGGGAAGAGCATAAAATTCACCGGATTTTGTGCAAACCCCTTGAAAATGATAAAGCAAGCAAAAGTAATGCTTATGACATCGCGTTTTGAGGGGTTACCAATGTGCGCTTTGGAAGCACTTGCTCTTGGAGTGCCGATTGTAAGCACCCCGGCAGGCGGATTGGCAGAGATTATCAGTGATGAAGAGAATGGTTTTTTATCAGAAGATGATACCACACTTGCTGATTGTTTGGTCAATATTTTAAGAGATGACACACTAAGAAAGAAATTGTCGGAAAGCGCAAAGCGTGGATTTTTCGCAGTAAACGATTTGACGACCTACAAACTTGAGTTGTTGAAACAGTACTGTTATGATAACTCTAAATTATGAGTTATGCTAAAAACGCGAATAAAGGAGCTGGAAACACTTGAAACTGCTTTTTTATATCTATTGCATCAGTGCCGGCGGAGCTGAACGAGTGATGGTAAATCTTGCAAATCAATTTGCGACGCATGGTCATTCGATATGTTTTGTTACAAATATTTTAGAAAGACAAGAATATGAGCTTGACAGAAGGATAGATAGAGTAAATTTCGAGTATAAAAAAAAAGAAACTAACAGGTTTGTTAAAAATTGCAGACAAATTTTTTCTTTGCGAAGGCAGATTAAAAAAGTAAAACCTGATATTGTTATTTCATTTATGCCGGAAAATAGTTTTCGGGCAGCCGTAGCAAATTGTTATTGCTCGAGTAAATTACTGTTATCTGTCCGAAACGATCCTGAAAAGGAATATTACGGTTGGTTTAGAAAAGTTGCGGCTTATATCTTTTTTCGGTTGGCTGACGGAGTTGTTTTTCAAACGCCCAACGCTATGAAATGGTTCCCTAAAGTAATTCGAAATAAGTCACGTATTATTCTCAATCAAGTAAGTGAAAGTTTTTTTGATTCCGAATATAAGGGTGAATATACCGGAATTGTCACAGCTGGCCGTTTAGTAAAGCAAAAGAATCACGCGATGCTGATAAAAGCGTTTTTTAAGGTTAAAGATATATGTAATGACAATTTAATTATTTACGGCGGCGGGTTAAAAACTGAGAATATAAAGGATGAGTTAATTAAATTGACTCAGGATCTCGGCATAGAAGCGCGGGTCGTTTTTGCTGGTGAAACGGCAAATCTTAATCAAATTATGGCTTCAGCTAAAATGTTTGTACTTTCATCGGATTATGAAGGTTTGCCCAACGCGTTAATGGAAGCTATGGCATTAGGTTTGCCATGCGTATCAACCGACTGTCCTTGTGGAGGCCCCGATATACTTTTAGAACAAGGACGCGCCGGCATCCTGACGCCGGTAGGGGATGAAGGTAAATTGGCAGAGGTGCTTAAATTATTGCTATCCGATATTAATCTGCTAAATGATTTAGCAATTAAAGCGCGCTTGAGAGCAGAGAACTTCCGCCCCGAAAAAATATTTGAACAATGGAATGATTACGTAAGATATTTATTAAATAATAAATAAATGAGGGATATATGAACGGATACATTTTTAAAGCAGATTCAAACATTGCACTAAATAAAAAAAAGGTAATAGCAAAAAGAACTTTAGGTTCGTATTTATTTAGAACTATCATTCTGTTCTTTTATTTATTTGAGGTGCAGGTTATTAATACATCATCCTTATTTTCTTCAAGGAAAATAATATTTGTAAGTTTCTGTATATTGATACCCTTTATGTCCAGGCAACTCCATGAGTTTAGAATTTTTCTCCAAAAGGATAAATATATTAAAGAATTATGTGCACTACAAATTATAATTATCATATATGCATATTTTTTATCTCTCTATTGGTCAAATAAGGCCGGGAGTTCAATGATGCCGTATTTAATATCTTTTTTATTGTATGTTTGTATTGGGGTCCCTTTGTTTTACGTTTTTTTTAAGGATACCAATGAATTTTTAAATTGTTTGATTGGAGCGTGCGTACTGCAAGCAATTATTACTATTTTGCAATATACATCTTTGGACTTTCGAATTTTTTTGCACTCGACATTTGTGGATGTTCACAACACAAGCTATTTAAAAACAGGAAGAGCAGTTGGACTTAGCGCTGGCGGGGCTACCCTAAGTTTGTACTTTTTTGTAGGCATGCTGGCGTGCGTATATTTTATTTTTTTAAAAAAAAATAATTCCATATATTTGTTTATTTACGGACTTTTGTTAGTGACCTCCATATTAGCTGGAACTACCGGATTTATTATGGGAATTGTTCTTTTAGTTTTATTGTTGTACCGTTTAGTGCTGAAAGTTCAAGTGAAAAAAATAGTAAATTTTTTATTGATAGGGACGATTTTGCTAATAATTTTCTTTCAATTTTACCATAATGACTCAATATTGAGAACAAATGCGTTTGAAAACAGTTTCAACAAAATTTGGGAACAATTTTTTGAAGAAGAATCCATCGGAACGCTTGAACATATAGCTTATAACCAAATAACTGCGCCAATTTCGGCAGAAACCATCGTTGGAACCAGTATATATAAAGGCACTACTGTTAACGGCACTGTAAGTACTTCGGACAGCGGGTACGTGCGGACATATTTCGGAATTGGTTTAATTGCAGCAATTATTTTTTATATAAACGTTTTTATTCAAATGTACAAAGAAATGCGTTTTACAACAGATAAAAATATAAGATGGCTTTTGTTATTCTATATAATTTCTATTTTTATTACGGAATATAAAGAGCCTTTCATATTCAAGTGTGTTATGCCGTTTGTTTTCTTTCTTTGGTGTGTGTTGTTGCGGAAAGAAACTGACATTAAAGAATTCCAAGAATTAAACTGATTGTTAACGGAGATGGCAAAATGAAAACAATAAAGGAATTATTTCTTGAAAACATTTCGGATGAATTATATATTAAATTTTTTAAATACAGAGAAAAAATGCCGACAAAATATATTCCGGACAAGTTATATCTAAAATGGCAATTTAAAAAAATAATGGGAAAACCTTTGAATTTAACTCCCCCCAAAACATTTAATGAAAAATTGCAATGGCTAAAGCTATATGATCGTAATCCGTTATATACACAAATGGTTGATAAATATGAGGTGAGAAAATATGTATCTAAAATAATAGGCGATGAATATTTAATTCCTCTTTTGGGTGTCTGGGACAACTTTGAGGAAATAGAGTTTGATATGCTACCAAAACAATTCGTTTTGAAAACTACGCATGATTCCGGTGGAATTGTAATTTGCAAGGATAAAAACGATTTTGATATTAAAGCAGCTAAACGGAAAATAAAACGTTCGTTGATAAGAAATTATTATAAACAGTGGCGCGAATGGCCATATAAAAATGTGAAACCAAAAGTTGTCGCTGAAAAATATATGGTCGATGAGTCGATGTATGAGCTTAAAGATTATAAAATGTTTTGTTTTAATGGGACACCGAAAATGATACAGGTAGATTATAATCGCTACACAAGTCATAAAAAAAATTTATACGATACTGATTGGAATTATATGCCGATTTCTTATAATTACCCGACAGATTCAAATATTTCAATCAAAAAACCTGTACGTTTGAATGATATGCTTGATTTGGCAACAACATTATCTAAAGACATTCCGTATATAAGAGTTGATTTTTATTCGATAGATGACAAATTATATTTTGGGGAATTAACCTTTTTCCCGGCAACCGGAATGGGAAAATTCTCTCCTGAGGAATGGGATTACACTTTTGGAAGCTGGATCAATTTAGATGCAGCATATAGTAGGAGGCGTTGATATGTTAAAAAAAGTATCAATTATAATTCCGACATACAAAGGTAATAAGTACATAGAAGCTGCTGTTTCAAGCGCTTTGAATCAAGATTATGGCAACGTAGAAGTTATTGTCGTTGATGACAACGGCATCGGGACAGAAGAGCAAGTAGAAACAAAAAAAACTTTGGAAAAGTTTGTGGATGATAACCGCTTTAAATATATTTTCCATAAGGAAAATAAAAACGGAGCTGCTGCAAGGAATACAGGCTTTCAAGCTTCAGAGGGAGATTATATTACACTGCTCGATGACGATGATATTTATATGCCATTTAAAGTAAGACTTCAGGCGGAAGTGCTTGAGAAGCTTGACGAAAGCTGGGGAATGACATACTGTTCGCGCATTATAGATTACGGAAAAAAAGAAATAAGAAAGGCAAGAAAAAGCGGGTGTCTTCTTTATAATTTACTTTTACACAGAGTAGTAATTGGATCAAATTCAATGTTTTTACGAAGAAACATATATGAAAGCCTCGGAGGTTTTGACGAAACCTTTAAACGGCATCAGGACTACGAATTTTCCGTCCGCGTTTCGGCAATATGCAAAATTTCCGCTGTATCAGAAGTATGTTATATACATCATAATGAAATAGGAAGAAATTCTCCCGAATCAATAGAAATCGCTTGGGAGTACCGCATACATTACATTAATAAAATGATGCCTTACATTAAAAGATTCAGTAAATTTAAACAATATTTTATTATATACTCAAATATGCTTGACGTAATTCCAAGCTCCGACAGAAAAAAAAGGATCATATCCACTTGTAGGCAGGTTTTGGATAAAGCGTCAGTCTGGCTTCCTAAAAAGCGGATAGATATATACATATTTGTGTTCTTTGAAAAAGCTATTAGTGCTATTGCAAAAAGAATGGAAGTCCAAAAAGCGGGTAATACGGTATAGAAAGGAATTAACCATGAAAAACTGAAAATCACTGCGTGATTTCTTTAATGGAATTCCAAATGATACAATATATCTTGTTTTAAGGAATTATGAAGAGTTCAGCAATGAAAGGTTTTTAGACACACACCCTGACGTTGACATATTATGTGAAAATGCCAAAAGATTTTTATAAGTCACCGGTGCGGTTCCGCGAATACTTTCAGACAAAGCAGACCACTCTATTATTGATTTTTACCCTGGGATTTGGAAAAATTCAAAAGTGTTTTTTGTAAGGGTAACTTTTATGGAGGGAGCATTGTTTATATGCAGCTATATGAAAGCTACAAAAATAAGACGATGGGAACCCTTATAGATGAATAAAGCGCAAAAATGGAAACGTCAGAAGATTTGTTGAAAACTAAGTTGCTAAAAAGGATTGTTTTTAATGAACAAAAATAATACAAACGATTTAGTTAGTGTAGTAATTACTACATACAAGAGATCCTTTAAAGTAGTCCGAAGAAGTATTGATTCCGTATTAGCTCAAACATATGTTCCTATCGAAATTATTTTGGTTGATGATAATAACGTGGGCGATGAATACCGTAAATCTATTATGGAGGAACTTAGAAAATATCCTCTGATAAACCATGTTAAGCATGAACGCAACAGCGGGGCGCAGATGTCAAGAAATGACGGGATTAGAAACGCGAAGGGCAAGTATGTTGCTTTTTTGGATGATGATGATGAGTGGATGTCGGATAAAATTGAAAAGCAGATGCGCTTATTTAATAATGAGGTTGGGCTTGTATATTGTAATGGATATAGAATAGATTATGAAAGCGGCGAAGAAAAAGAGCGTATATATAGCAAAACGGTTCCCTTAAAAAAAACTGTAAGCTTTGAAGATATGCTTTATAAGGATTATATAGGAACGACAACACAAGCAATCATTCACAAGGATGTATTTGACGTTTGCGGATTATTTGATGTCGATCAACCAGCAAGACAAGATTATGAAATGTGGCTAAGAATAAGCAAAAGTTTTAAATGCGTTGGGATAGACGAGCCTTTGTTTAAACATTATATCCATCAAAATGAACAAATCAGCAAGGATGCAAAAAAAGCTTTTATAGGCTACAAGAATATTTATTACAAATACAAAAACGATTATAAGAAGAACATATTCGCAAAGATTAATATATTGAGAAGTATTAAGTATTCAGCTGTGTATGCCGGTTTAAACAAAGAGAAAAAACATTATAATGTTCTTATGCGTTTTGCTATGCTTACTGCTATGTTTGTGAATATTAAAAAATTTTATTATACAATATTGAAAATAGCATTGGAGAAAAAGTGTTAAAAAGACTGTTTGCCGTGAGTAAAGATAGGCGTCAATAGTGAAAATTATTGAATTTTGCGGGCTTCCTGGATGTGGAAAAACGACAATATGCGAAAGATTAATTGAAAACTTTAAAGTTTGCAGCAGTAATACTAATGTGTACTGCCGAAAGGATGTATATTTTTTCAAGAGAAGAATTTGGGATTCATATCTAATATCGCGATGTACCCCTATGTTTTTTAAATTTTACAAAATATTAAATAACTTTATTAAGGAATACCGTAAAGGGAATAAGCGATATATTGATCGTATTTACCGTTTATATGTAAAATTGTACAAAATATCAATACATTATAGTGACTCCATTGTTATTTTAGACGAGGGAATAGTGCAGCACATTACTTCTTTAGCTCACCAACAGAAAATAGTCAACAGTGTTAGCTTTGTCAGGTTAGTAGATTTTTTGTTTTCTAATTTTGAAATAACCGTTATTAATTGTTGTATTGACATGAATGAAACCATTAGACGAATAAAAAAGCGCAACAATGAAAATGACAGATTTAATCTTTCGGATGTTGATGAGATTAAAAAAATACTTAACATCAAAAATAACAACATAAATATAATTTTAGAACAATTTCACGGTATCCGTTATGATTTGGATATGAATTGTTCAGTTGAGGAAATTTATAATGAACTTTTAAAATTATTACTAAATTATGGAGTAGATAAATTGTGAAGTCAGTAAAAATATGCTATACAAACAGAGATAATTTCGGCGATTCGGTTAATCCGATTATAATTGAAAACATATTCAAAATAGCGTCGGAAAATACAAGTGAATTTCAATGTGAAATCAGCGGAATCGGTAGTGGGTTACGCCGCTTTTTCATAAATACAGAAAACTTTTCGCTAAAGAAGCGGGTCAAGACACACATTGAAAAGTATATGCGTGCAACTACTCGGCCCTTGATATTATGGTCGGCAGGTTTTCTCGCGACGCCAACAGGCAATGAGATGATTTTACGCAAAAATATGAATGTTGCCTCTGTACGCGGAGAACATTCAAAACAATGGGTAGAAAAACTAATAAACAAAAAATTAGATTGCTCAACGGGAGATGGCGGGTTATTGGTTTCTGAGCTGATACCTAAGCAGGAGAAAAAATATTGTTTAGGGATTATCCCGCATGACAAAGAGCGGGGGGAATCCGCTTTTTCAAAAATACAAGATTCAATACCGAACAGTGTTATTATTGACGTTAGAGGAAATGTTATTGAAAACCTTAAAACAATTGCCCAATGTGAATGTATTATTTCCAGTAGCCTTCACGGTTTGATATTTGCCGACAGCTTTCATGTTCCGAACAGACAAGTGGTTTTGACCGATAGGCTTTCTGGTGATGGTTTTAAATTTCACGATTACTACTCGTCGTTTAATGTAAAAGCAAACCCACTTGATATAAATACAGAGCATGTTGATATAGATTTGATAAAGGAAGAATACCCGATTACGGTCGATCGTGTTGAAAAAATGAAATCTGATATTAAGGAAGCGTTTTTACGCTATTTATAAAGCAAAGGAGAAGCTGTGAATAAAAATAAACAATTGTTTCTTAATATGACAGCTAGCTTAGCGACCTTTTTTGTCGGATTGGGAATAAATTTTTTCCTTACGCCGTTTATAGTTACAAATGTAAGTTCGGAGGCATACGGATTTGTCTCCCTCGCCAATAATCTTGTAGAGTATGCGACAGTTTTAACGATTGCGCTTAATTCTATGGCCGGGAGATTTATTACGATAAAAATCCATCAGAATGATATTGAAGGCTCAAACAGATATTTTAATTCAGTGTTGATCGCAAATGTAATCTTTTCCGTTATAATTATGATACCTGCAGTATTTCTAGTGTTATTTGCCGATAGTGCACTTAATATTTCGACGGTATTGGTTTTAGATGTAAAGATTTTATTCGCCTTTGTTTTTATGAATTTTATTTTAAGTGTTATTAGTTCAACATTCAATGTTGCGACATTTGCCACCAACAAGCTGTATCTTTCCTCAAAAAAAACATTTGAGGCGCAAATTATAAGGGTTATATTGATAATAGCATTGTTTTCGTTTTTAACTCCGAAGGTCTACTATATTGGTATTGCGTCTGTTATTGTAACTGTATTTTGTTTTATTTACAATATTTATTATACAAAAATACTTATTCCTCAAATAAAAATAAACAAGATTTTTTTTGATTTTAAAGCTGTAAAAGAGGTGGTAAGTAGCGGTATATGGAGTTCGATATCCAAAACAGGTTCGTTATTGCTAAACGGACTGGATTTGCTTATAGCAAATTTGTTTATTAGCCCTGTAGAAATGGGCGTTTTAGCAATTGCCAAGACCTTTCCCACAATGATAACAAGACTAAGTATGACAATGCGGGGCGTTTTTGCGCCTCAATTAACCATTGAATATGCAAAGGATAAAAAAGAAAATTTAAAACGCGAGATTAAAAAAGGGATGAAACTAACGACCATTTTTTTAACGATTCCGCTAACAATTTTGATAGTTTATGGGGAGGCGTTTTATAGTCTTTGGGTGCCGGGGCAGGATGCGGTTAGGCTACAAATCCTTTCGATTTTAACATGTTTTGGACTCATTTTTACTTCTGGAACACAAATATTGTTTAATGTTTTTACAGTTGTTAACAAGCTTAAAGTTAATTCATTGATGGTGGTGTTATCGGGAGCTGTAAGTGCGATTATTGTACTTATAGTTCTAAAAACTACCAGTCTCGGAATATATGCCGTTGCCGCAGTCAGCTCTTGCATTATGTTATTAAAGAGCATACTTTTTACGCTTCCGTATGCTGCAAAATGTTTGAACTATAAGGCAACGGAGTTCTTCCCGGAGGTATTAAAGTCTGCGATATGTGTTATTATTATGACGGTTATCGGCTTTGCCATTAATAAATTTGTTATTATAGATTCCTGGTTGCTATTAGCTTTATGCGCAATAGTTATGACATTAATAGGATTTTCAATTAATGCTATGATTATTTTAAATGCTGATGAAAGAAGATATCTTGTAGAAATGACAAAAAAAATATACAAGAAATTTCAATGAGTACAAAATATGGTTGCTCAGTCCCAATTGACTCAAAACATTTATATAGTATGCAAGATGTTAGGAAAGCAAAATATATGTTAGTCATAGCAATTATGGATGCTGTTCATAATGTCGTGCATAGCATTTTCAGCGGGATTGTTACCAGCGGGCACGGAACGCTGAACAGCTGGTGGCCAACACAAAAATGCCCGAACAGATGGAGGAACTGAACTCTGGGTGCATAGCGGCAGACGACAGAGAATGCCGTGGAAATGCTGCCCCATGTCAGGTATTTAGTCGGGGAGTTAGGCATCACGATAAGACCACAACTAGATTAGCTAAATAGTGCTTTGAGGTAAATGAAATGCTTTTTTCCACATCAATTTTTATTTTTGCTTTCCTCCCTTGTGTCTTGCTGGGGTATTATGTGTTCTTTCGAAAGAACCGAAAAATGCAAAATGTCTTCCTGACCGTTGCAAGCCTGTTCTTTTACGCATGGGGCGAGCCGTGGTTTGTGCTTGTGATGATAGGCTCAATTCTAGGCAACTGGGCGCTTGCCTATTGGCTGGATGTGCGACGCGATAAGACAAGGTTTATTATTGCGCTTACCCTACTGTTGAACCTTGGAATTATATTCATCTTTAAGTATCTTACATTCACATTGGAGAATATCAATGGAATAATAGGTGGCATCGGCGGCGGAATAAAAGTTCCCCTGATAAATTTGCCTATTGGCATATCTTTTTTTACCTTCCAGGCAATGTCATATGTTTTTGATATAAGCCGAAAACGTGGCGAGGCACAGCGCAATCCCCTCAACGTAGCTTTGTACGTTTCTTTTTTCCCGCAATTAATTGCCGGCCCAATAGTACGATATGAAACAATAGCGGAACAAATACATAATCGGCATGAGACGCTTGACAGTTTCTCTTCAGGTTCTTGCCGCTTTATTGTTGGTTTAGCTAAGAAAGTTCTGCTTGCAAACACTTTAGCAGTAGTGGCTGATGTGGCTTTCGCCGCCGACACCCGCTCTGCTGCACTTGCATGGCTGGGGTTACTGGCGTACACGCTTCAAATCTACTATGATTTTTCTGGTTACTCCGACATGGCTATTGGATTGGGTAGGATGTTTGGATTCAATCTACTTGAGAACTTTGACTACCCATATATATCACGCTCGGTAACTGAGTTTTGGAGGCGGTGGCATATTTCGCTTGGCACATGGTTTCGCGACTATTTATATTTCCCATTGGGCGGTAGCCGTGTAAAGACAAAACGGAGACTAGTCTTCAACCTTTTTGTTGTATGGCTTTGTACAGGCATTTGGCATGGCGCAAACTGGACATTTATTCTATGGGGCATAATGTATTTCGTACTAATAGCAATCGAAAAGCTAACTGGGTTAGACAAACTCTTTACAATGAACCGGATTGCCTCGATGTTCGGGCATATCTATACGCTTTTTTTCGTAATGATAGGATGGGCATTGTTTAGGGCACCGTCAATAGCGGATGCGCTACAGTATGTGACACATTTGTTTGGAGGGGGGTTGTCCGACCCAGTCGCAGGATTTTGGCTTAGAGAGAACCTGGTTTTTTTTGCTGTTGCAGTGGTTTTCTCTACTCCATTGGCAAAAAGAGTATTGTCCAAGGTAGTACAGTATAAAACGATGCAAATCGCCTATCCAGCGATGATGTTTGTTTTATTCTTAATAACGGTTTCATTTGTTGTAAAGAGTGCGTATAATCCGTTCATATATTTTAATTTTTAAGGGGCGAAAGATTATGAAATTGAGTCAAAGAATTACTGCGTTCGCAATGCTTGGGGTGATGGTTGTTTGCATGAGCGGGTATATGTCAGTTTTTTTGGAAGGGTTGAATCGTTTGGGGTTAATATCATATGCACTTGTTGAAATTAGAGAAACGGGTATAGATGAGCCCTTGAATGAGCAAGAAGATCCTGTCAAAAAATCTCAAGGGTTTCTTAGTTTTAAGAACAAGGTGGAAAATCAATTCAATCGAATAGCCTTCAAACAGGCACTTATTGAATTAAGCGCAAGTGTCAACCGCATTGTTGGAAAGCGTCTAATTATTGATGTAAATGAGTCTAAAACGGTGGTTAAGCTGAAGAATGGTCACCTTACATCAATCAGATCAACTCCAAGCGTTCAGATTGAGGAATATGCACAGAATGTTATAGACCTTTACGAAAACCTTACCGCACAGGGGATAGAAGTTCTTTATGCAAACATGCCGTTCAAGATTGATAAGTATGACGACCAACTACCAGATGGAATAGTTGATTATACCAACAGCGACGCTGATAGGCTTTTAGAAATATTGTGTCAAAATATGATTCCAACTGTAGATTTTCGAGAAGAAATTCGGCAAGTTGGACTGAATCACTATGAACAGTTTTTTTACACTGATCATCACTGGACGCCAGAGACAGGATTATGGGCAGCAGGGGTTTTGATGAATAATCACTTGCCAAAGTATAGACACACCAGTAGTATTGAATTGTATGAGATCGAAAATTATACTGTGGCTACATATGAAAAAACATTCTTGGGAAGTTATGGCAGAAGAACAGGGTTCTCATACGCAGGAGCAGATGACATAAGTATTATAACACCTAAATTCAATAGTGATCTGCAAGTATCGGTTCCATCGAATAAATACAGTGAAATCGGAGATTTTTCTGAAACTATAATAGATGTGAACATTATAAGCGGAGATTTTTTTGATAATGACCCATATGGTGCCTATGTCGGCGGAAATGCCAGCGCACAGATAAAAAACGATAATGGGAATGGATATGTTTGTGTGGTTATAGGAGATAGCTTTTCGCGGGTATTAATCCCTTTCATCGCGCTTGATTTTTCGGAAGTGCATAGATATGATTCACGGGAAATGTCGGAGGAAATAACAGCTTATGAGTATATTGAGATGCATAAGCCTGATGTTGTTATTGTGATGTACAACCCAAGCGTGCTAGAAAGGCCCGAAATGTTTGATTTTGGAGAAGCACCTGCAAATTAAGCAGTAGACAAACCAACGATTGTGCTAATGATGTCCTTCGACTTGGAGATTTTGCCAACATGCTACAAAATTAATGCAATTATTTTGGAGGGTATAAATATTTATGAAAATCACCGTAGCGGGAACCGGATACGTCGGTCTTGTAGCCGGCGTGAGCTTTGCGGAAGTTGGACACAATGTTATATGCGTTGATGTTGATGAAAACAAAGTAAATATGATGGAGAGTGGCGTTTCTCCAATATTCGAGGCAGAGCTAGAGGGTTTGATGGAGAAAAACCATAAGGAAGGAAGGCTCAGCTACACTGTGGATTACAAGTCGGCGTATAGTGACGCGGATGCTATTTTCATTGGCGTCGGTACGCCGGAGCAACCCGACGGTAGCGCGAATCTCAGTTATATTGCTGAAGTGGCGCGTCAAATTGCGGAGTCGGTGGAAAGGGATTGCCTTGTGGTGGTAAAGTCGACTGTTCCAGTTGGTACGAACGATAAAGTGGAGCAGTTTATTAATGACTTCCTCGTGCGGGATGTAAAAATCGAAGTAGCGTCGAATCCTGAGTTTCTGGCGCAAGGGACTGCTGTTCGCGACACTTTTAAAGCGTCACGGATTGTAATCGGCACTGACAGTAAATGGGCTGAGGATGTACTGATGAGGATATACAAACCGTTTGGAATTCCGATTGTTTCAGTTTCGCGGCGTAGCGCGGAGATGATAAAATACGCGAGCAACGACTTTTTGGCGCTTAAAATCTCTTATATAAATGATATTGCAAATCTGTGTGAATTGGTCGGGGCAGACATTGAAGATGTTGCCAAGGGCATGTCATACGATCCCCGTATTGGCGCGAAGTTCCTTGACGCTGGAATTGGCTATGGCGGCAGTTGCTTCCCAAAGGATACCAAAGCCCTCAACTATCTT
>Ga0099364_10002704_pt1 | contig 28104 bp, 24 predicted proteins | sample TergutTh196P3_FD_73070 | JGI IMG/M metagenome (GOLD analysis project Ga0099364, IMG submission 73070) | Microcerotermes parvus P3 segment gut microbial communities from Pointe-Noire, Republic of the Congo - Th196 P3 | ecosystem: Host-associated > Arthropoda: Insects > Digestive system > Gut ... | reverse complement strand
TTTGCCCGATTGGGAAAACATCATATTTCATAAGGACACGGATTTTGAGTATATAGCGCAGATTATGGACTGGTTTGACGGAAGCACCGTAGACGACGCGCCAGACAGTCTTTCCAGTTTACTACAACGGTTGGACGGTAGCAAAGGCACTATAACCACCCTTGGCTATGGCCGCCGCATAATTTAGAACGCACATTCCCGAACATATTTTCGCAAAAAGCCTTGACAGATAAAATATGATGTGCTAACCTACAATAAATAAGCAATAGCTGACGACGAGAACGCGCGGCTTTGAAACCCTTATGGGGTTTTAAGGCCGCTTTTTGTTTGGCAATCAGGAGCATGGATAATGCTACAAAAGCGCAGAGAGTTTTTTGAGGACATCGACAAGGAAAAAATCGGCAAAATCCTTGATGAAATAAAGCCCGTCTTGAAACATCGGCAAGACCTTTATTACCGTTACATTCGCAAAAATTCCCCATATGAGATGATGAAAAGCGACAAGCCCGCAGACGAAATAACGGAACTTGTGCCAATAGTTGTTCCGTTGGAAGCCGCCGAAGTTCGAGAATTTGTCAGTTACTGCGCGGGAAAAGCCCCACAATTTACGGTTGCTTTCAAAACAGACGAAGCCGAACAGGCAAAGGCAACGGCATTTCAGGCAAAAATCAATCACATAACAAGATATATCGACATTGCGGACTTGCACCAAACTTGTGCAAAACATTATGCCATATACGCAACGTCAATCGGTTATATTTATGAAAATTCCGAAAATGAAATCATGGTTGTGTTTTTCGACCCAAAGCAAAGCGCAGTTTTTTACGAGTACGAAGCAGAACCATATCCTGTGGCTTGTGTGAGAACCTGGGATGAAACCGACAATGACGGAGAAGAATTAAATATAATCGAGATAATAACATCCACATTCAAACGGAAATACAACATCGAAACGGGCGAATTGATACCTTTTGTTGGATATGATAACGGTGTAAGGACAACAATCACCGAGGAAGTCATAAACTGGAACGATGGCGACGTGCCCGTGATTGAGATTGCGAACGAGGACGGAATCGCCTCTTTTGAGCCAGGGATAGGCCATATAGAAGCAATAGAGCGCCATGTCAGCAATATGGACACATCATCATATTATAACGCCCACAAAGCGAAACTGAAAGTCACGGGGATAGCTTTTGATGATGAAACCCGCCTTGAAGATGAAAAAAGGATTATGGGAAGCTCCATACTCGCGATTAAAGGAGCGGTGGATATAGGGTGGCTATTAAAGCCGGGTGATAATTCCGAAGAACTGGCGGCGATAAACTATCATTATAACGGATTCGCGGGGGCTACCGATTACAGCGGCGGCATATTTGACGAGAACATAAATAATGTAATTTCAGGAACTGCACTAAAAGAAAGACGCAATATTGAAAACAAAGCCGCCAATTTTGACCGCCCCGCCCTAAAGGGATACAAGAGGATGTGGGAGATAATAGTATCACGGATAAATGAATACGAAAAGACGGATTATGACTATTTGATGATAGACATTCATTTTCCGAGGAATGAACATAGGAATAAATCAGCCGACATTGCCACGGCAAAACAGATACGTGATGATGTTTCATATGATACCTTTGTTGATATGCTTAATCAAGAATTAGATGCCAATGCCGAAAAAGCGAAGCGGGCAAATGAGAAAGTGGCGATAAGTGACTTTAATGCTCTGGAAAAACTATATGATTCAGGCTTGATTGATGAAGAGTATTTTATAAACAGATTGTTGATACCCGACAATGAAAAAGAAATGCTACTTTCTGCCTTGAAAGGACAAACGGAAACAGCACCCCCGCCAGATGATGATACCGATACCGAAACGGAAACCGCCGAAACCACGGTTGAAACGGTAGCCGCATGACTAGCGCAGAACGCAAAAAAGCCGCCATCGAGCGAAAAATAAAACGCAAGTTTGGGAACAGGCAAAAACTCGCCAGCAAAACCAAGGCAACCTATCCCGCCGACATCGAGGACGAACGCAAAAAGATACTGCTTGCCATATTCGCCTTGTATTACAGGACGCTTGACAGATACCAAGACAGCTTTGACAGGGATGTGATTTACAAAGAGGTAATGAATAGACGGGTAGTAAAAAACAGCTTTAAGCGGATAAGGGAAAACGCCGAAAAGCTGTACGAACATCAGGCGGCGGCACTCAATAAACAGATAAAAGACACGCTGGGCGTGGAGTTGTCCGACGATTTATTTGACACCAAGGAAATGAGAAAGCTGGTTGACGAAATAGCGGAATCGGACATAAACGACGTAAAGGAAACAGTAGACAAGCTGCTCGATGCCGCAGAGGTGATTTTCGAGAGGAACAGGCTACGCAACATATTCTTGTTTCTCGCCGTCTCACGGGTTATCCGCTCCAATGCCGCAATCACAAGGCAGTTGCATGAACAGATGGGCGTGTCGGAATACGTCTGGACTACGCAGAGGGATAACAGGGTAAGGGATTCGCACAGGAGGCTTGACGGACGGATTTTCAAGTATTCCGAGCCGCCAGTGATGAATGAAAAAAGCGGCGAACGGGGCAATCCAGGTGACGATTTCGGTTGCCGCTGTGTGGCAACGCCAGTGTTCGGGATAAACATTTTGGAACATATCGCCTAGTTGTGCGACAATTTGAAAAAATTGCTTGACTTTTACACAAACATATGTTTTCATTGAGTGAGAGGGATTGAAATGGACGACTTTAAGGATGCACTAAAGGAAATCATCGAGCCAATCGGGGATAAACTGGCAGAGATTATACCCTACGGCGAGGTAATTATCGAATTAAAGGGCGGTGACATTACTTTCATCAAGCCACGCCCTGATATAAAAGTGAAATAGCGATTTGAACAACTAAACATTGCAAAATCAGCACGAGAACGGCGGTTTTGAGACTTTAACAGTCTTAGAACCGCCTTTTTTGTTGGGTAACAATCCGCGTCGGCAAGCACGGGGCGGATAAAATAAATTTTCACTTGCGGGCAAGAACCGCGAGGGTAAGGAGTAAAACGATGGATACAACCTATGACATTCAGCTACCCGACGGCACGGAAATACAGACGGGGGCAACGCCGCCTGTAACACCAGTAACACCCACGGCACCACAAGCGACACCAGCGACACCGCCCGCAACACCCCCGGCGGCACCGCAAGACGCAACACCAGCGGCACAGCCGCCGCAGACAGCGCAAGCCACACCGCAGACGACAGAGGCACCCATTGTCACGCCGTCGCTGACGGAGTTACTGAAAAACCCCACATTCAACAGCGAGTATAACAAGGCTTTGAAAAAAGCCATTGACAGCGCATTGAGCAACCGCAGGGAAAAAGAGGAACGCATACGCAACCGCGAACTGACTTTTGAACAGCGGACGGCGGGGCTTGACGGGAACGAGTACAAGGAAGCGTGTCAAAAACTGTTCCTCGAACAACAGGAGGAATTTGAGCGGGCGAAAGAGCAAGACCAGCTACGCAAATATGCGGTATCGTCGCTTTCAGAAAAATCTTTGCCGGAAACGCTGATTGACATGTTTGATTTCATCGACGATTCGCAAGACTCCGTAGACCGCAAAATCTGCGTCATTGAGAACTACCATGTCGCGATACAGGCGGAATACGACAAGAAACTTGCGGACGAACAGAGCAAATGGCGCATACAGGCACCCCCGGAGCAACACGGACAGGCCGGGGAAAAAGCACCCATCGAGGAGAAACTAAAAAAATACCCTAAGAGGAGGACTTAATCATGTTAGGATTGGCAAGACTTTACACAAAGGATTATTTACGGTTACTTGAAGCGGTTTTTGAATCTAAGGCTGCGTGGCTAAGTGCAATGCAACCAATTCAGATGCTGGACGGCGTAAGGGAAAATGAAACGGCTTTCAGTGTAAAAACCAACAACACCCCCGTCGTCATCCGCGAGTATGACACTGGCGCGAATGTGGCGTTTGGAACTGGCACAAGCAACTCAAACAGATTCGGGCCGCGCACGGAAATTAAATACACAAGCATTGATGTTCCCTATGACTACAGGCTGGCAATCCATGAAGGGCTTGACTATGCCACAGTCAATGAGAACATGGATTTGGCCGTCATGGACAGGCTCGAAGCACAGGCACAGGCACAACTGCGCGAAATGAATGAGCGCATAGGCGCATATATCGCCGCAAGCGCGGGGAATGACGCTACCATCGCCGCCATCAATGAGGAAAACGTCATTGAGATGTTTACGTCCATGAGTGCGTTTTTCGTGAACAGCGAAGTCATCGCTCCTGTTTCCGTGTTTGTCACCCCGGCTGTATACAATCAGTTGCTTATCTCCAATCTTATGACGACTGACAAGAACAGCGCAACGAACATTGACACGGGCGTAGTTGGTGACGGGTATGCGTTCGGCTTTGCTATTTTCAATACCCCCGCACAGTATTTTGACGGCAATGATGTAATGTATTTCATCCCGGACGGTATATTGCTACCGTTTGTCGGAATTAACATTGCCCGGACTTTTGAGAGCGAGGACTTTGCCGGAGTTGCGCTACAGGCTCTTGCCAAAGGCGGCACTTTCGTGAGCGAGGCAAACGCGACTGTTATTTCCAAAGTAACCCTTACGCCGTAAGGAGGGCAACAATGAGCAAAGTTACATTAACGAAAAACGGAATCACGACTACCGCCAGCAATCCGATGATGATTAAGACATTGGAGCAGATGGGCTTCAAAAGAAGCGGCGGTATTCAGCAGCAGCAAGACCCAGAAGAACTGGCGCAACTTGTCGAACAGGCTCAATCGCTTGGGATAAAGGTTGACAGCCGCTGGGGAGTCAAGACGCTCCGCAAAGAAATAGACAAAGAATTAAGCAAAGCGGAGCAAGCAGAAAACCAGTAATATTTATTCGCCGGGGGAGAGTGATTTAAGGCTTTCCCCCGATGAACCAAAAACCACTAAAGAATCAATGCTTGGAAGCAAGGGTGCAACCCCCTTGCGGTGGGAGAATATTTTGAGAAGTTGGCGGGATGAAATCATAACCATCACCCAGACAGTGACAGGGAATACCCCCTCTGATTGGAGGGCGGGTTTTTCCATGATTGCGGGTGGTGGTTTGTCTTGGCGAGATTCAATAAGGATTTGGGCGGAAAGCTATGGAGTGCAACATAAATCATGGCGCAGCGATTTAATTAACATTGCTTATGCGCTTGGGGCAACGCGAATTTCAGATTATAGGGAAGCATTGCGGTTTATCGCAAACAACATAGGCGACCCTGTTCTCTGGGATGACGTTAAAATCTGGAATGATGAGCTTATATGGCTCGATTTCATCATGGCATGAAGAGGTAAAAAATGGCGAGAAGAAACGTTGAGAATAATGTGCCTTTCGGACAAAATAGGGCGGCCATAAACGAAAACTTTACGGAGTTGTATGGCGATTCCCACACCCACCCAGCGGCGGCGAAAGCGATAGCCGACGGCCTTACGGAAGCACCCCCCACGCAAGCAAGCGTAGCCACGGCACAGTCCACGGCTGATAACGCCATTGCGGTGGCCGACTTGGCGCAACTCACGGCGACACAGGCACTGGACGCTGTTGACGGCAAACAGGATGCACTGACAGCGGGACAGCTTGCGGCTCTTTCCAATGCGGAAGTAATAGACACGGACAGGCCGACGACTGAATTTTTGAGCGGCGACGGCACATACAGGACACCCGCAGGGGGAGGCGTTGGCACGTCCGACCACGCCCTGTTATCCAATCTCGAATATGAAAACAGCGGACACACGGGCTTTTCCCCTACTGTCCATGAGCATACAACCAGCGACATTACCGATTTACCCACGCCGAGGGATTTTGCCGCCGACCCGATAACGGAGCCAGAACTGGCGGCAAATGCGGTTACTGACAGCAAGATAGGCTTGCGCTCCGTGCAAGACCAGGCGGCTGATTCCGTTCTTATTAACAGCAACGGTAAATACCTTGCGACATGGCTACAGGGCATACGCAACAACCTGAAATACACGTTTGATGAAATATTAAAGATAGCGGAACTGGAAACCGAGATTGACAGGCGGGAAGTCCTGACGCTTGTGGTGAACGACGACCAGACGGAAATAATCGTCACCTATTCCGACAACACACAGGAACACATCGACATATCCAAGGCCGAGATAAGCCTTGACTACGACCCTGATACCAAGGAACTGATATTCATTGACACGCAGGGTAACGAGCAGAGAATCCCGCTGGGGGATTTGGTGCCAGTGTTCGAGGGCTCCACTGGCGCTCACATTGACATCGACACCACCAGCAACGTCATATCCGCACAGCTAAAGGCTGGCACGGTGACTAAAACCGAACTCCACGCTGACTTAGTGGAATTTATCGAGGAACAGGCTTTCGATGATTCCGAGGTGAATAATGAGCTTGTGCGGCTGGGGGATGAAAAGGCCGACAGAACGGAATTACCCACATCGCTTACCGACTTGGAAAACCCGACATCCAATCCCTTTATGAGGGAAAATGACATAACACCTTTTGACGACACGGCGATCCAAGAGGAACTGACAAGGCTGGATGATTTGAAAGCAGATTTAACCGACCTTCTGCCGATAAACAATGAACTTGACAGACTGGAAACCGCCAAGGCCGACAGGACTGACTTGGACGGACTGGCAAGCGAGGGTTATGTCGATGGTGAAATATCCGACCACAACACAAGCACCACGTCACACGCCGACATACGCACGGAATTGGCCACCACAAAAGCCATAGCGGAGGGCGCAAGCCGAGGCCTGGTGTTTGACACGAAAGTACAGCTTGACGAATGGATAGCGGGAACTTATGTGCGCCCCGACGGTATCGTGGTGGGCGATTTGCGTGTGGGCGACAACCTATTCATACGCAGCCTTGACGACCCTGATTTTTGGTGGGATGGCACGGGGTTAAACCCGTTGTCGGAAAAGGTGGACTTGACGGGGCTTGCGAGTGAGGAATGGGTAAAAGAAAACCTGAACGCAATGGACAGGATTATGGAGCCCGCCGACCCCGTTTCTCTTCTTAATACAGTGCTAGACTTAATGCCGTCACAGTTTACAAAGAGAACGGTGTCCTTTGCGTCTGCAATATGGTCTAACTTTGCGGACATACCGCCCGAGGTAAAGCCAGCCACTGATGGCGCGACCGTGGAATTGCGTAGAGTTGGAACTTACATCCAAGTGCTTATCGTAACAAGCGGAAATGATAGTTGGGTAGCAAGAATCAGGGATGTTGATTCAAACCCAATATGGGCCGAACAGGGATTCAGGAAATTGGCTACCACGGAATGGGCTAACGATACATTCTTAACGAAAAATGGAGCGGCCTACGACAGCGAACGATTAGGCAACATAGTAGCGGACAGATACCGCCGACAAACACTCGACGCAGTATCAAGGCCCGAATTTACAACTCTGTTAGAGTATATCGTTGAACTTAATCCGCCAAGTCGCACTATATATGATTTTTACTTTATAACCGCAATCGGGCAAACCTTAACTGATATTCCTGTAACGGGTGGATTTTTTGTAGAAATAAACAGACCGTCTACAAGCAATCTTTATGTGACTATAACATCGGGAACAAATAAATATACCAGAAGAATAAACTCCAATGTAGAGCCTTATGTTTGGGGTGGAAATGATTGGGATATAGTAGCGCACCGTGGATGGGTGGCAAATAATACACTCACATATGGCGTTGCGGGAACTTATACGCTTGACGAAACAACCATTGGCACACTCACCCCCCAGCAATGGCTTAATGCAAATATCGACAACAGATTTTATACTGGCAACGTGACATTAAACATTGCATATGGCACTGGCAATTTTGTCATAGACAATATCGCATTACGGCAAGGACAGGCGAGTTTGACGGTTAATATTCAAACAAATGCGGCCATTGTGCAGTTAAATAATATTGAGGGTAATGTGTATGTAGTCAATCAAATGCCTACCCTTGCCAGAGTTATATTTGAAAATGTCTCAATGGTTGCGTTAAACGGAACGGGAACTATTACAAGGCTTGACGCAACTAATGTCGCCAGATTGAATTTGGCCACGGTTGACACAACGGACATGACGATAACTGACCTATACTTGGTAAGAACGCAAGCAACTTATGGCGCGTCTAACCCAAGATTAAATGTCGTGAATACGAATTTGCGCTATGATTCGGTATTTGCCATCGGTGCAACCGTGCCGAATTTCAATCCAATTATTACAAATGAGAATAGCCGAGTCATTGACAACCGTGATAACGGCAACAACAACCTGACTACAGGCGCGACAAGGGAATGGGTGCAAAGAAATAAAATATCCGTCAGTCCAAACCCAACAGACCTTACATCGTTGTTAAACAGTCTCATGTCGCTTGCGGAAGGGCAAACTAATAATGTTGAAGTAAGTCTAAATATATCAGCGGGCAACTTGGCCCAAATGTTAGACAGACCGCCAGTATCTACCACACAACAGGGATTGGTGCGTTTCCGAAAAACAACAGAATTAGGAACGGTTTTGCTGACAACCAGCGGGGCAAATCCCCAAACATGGGTTAGGGGTTGTAGTAACCTTGCAACGAATCCACAATGGGCTAGTGATTGGAAACCTCAAGCTGTAATTGTAAAAGCCAACACCGAACAGGAAGCAATAGACGCAAGCACTAATAACCCAAGTGCGATAGTGTGGTGGTGACATGATAGCGATAAACGGACAAATACCAAAAGGGATAGCCATAAACGGACAGCGTGTAAATGGCATGGCGAATAATGGCGAAGTCATATATCGTCGGCCATACGCCCTGACAAGTTCGGGCGGGCAATGGATAGACCTGGGCTTGCCGTTTGCTGGCAACATGAGTTACAGGGTTAAGGTATTGTCATTGGTGAATAGCTCGAACGGTGTAATCGGTTCAAGGGCAAGCGCAAGTTCACAAGTGAACTTTGTAAACATATCTAACACTTCTTCATCGAGACCGCCGAATACCGATACATTGCGGTGGGGATATGGTACAAGTGCCACATTATACCAGCATCCAGTAGAAACAAATGTATGGTATGACATATATTCCAAAAGAAATACCTTGTACATAGATGGCGAATTGAGATATACAACATCGGCGAATAGTACGGGATATCCTGGAACAGCGTTGCTTTTCGGATATAGAAATAGTGAGGAAATTTCGGGAATAACTAACCCAAAGAAAATAGAATTTTGCCAAGTATGGGACGGCACGGACGAACTGGTAAGGGATTTGGTGCCAGTACCGCAAGGCAGTACATGGTACAGTGCCACCCCAGCGCCATCAAATTGTATGTGGGATAAGGTAACACGGCAGTATTTTGAAAATCAAGGCACGGGAACATTCGGAATCGAGGTGGCATTGTCAGCCACCCCACGGCTAAAGCCGGGGGCTTGAAAGCCCTGGTTGACTAGCCTAAGCCTTAATTGGCTACGTTGTTCAGGTCACGACACCATGGGATGCCCCACAAGTCCCATGCAACTGTCGCCCGTGATTAAAAGCTCTGATGGGTAGGAGCGGTGTTGCGGGCATGACAAGCCTTTACAACATTGGCGATGTGGAATTAACCGCGAAAGCGGCGTTATGGGATTAAGTTCCCAAGAAAGGTAGCACAATGGTTTATGTTCTGGACACAAACGGAAAACCGCTCATGCCTACGGAGCGGCACGGCAAGGTAAAACACCTTATGCGTGATGGCAAGGCCAAGGTTGTAAGCCGTTGCCCGTTCACAATCCAACTGACGTATGACACGCCCGGCAAGACACAGCCCGTCACGCTCGGCGTGGACGCTGGCAGTAAGACGGTGGGTGTATCGGCGACTACAGCGACAAAAGAACTGTATTGCGCCGAGGCGAAACTGCGTAATGACATTGTGGATTTGCTGTCAACCAGACGTAGCTACCGCAGCGCAAGACGCAACCGCAAGACCCGCTATCGACAGGCACGATTTGACAACCGCAAGAAAGACAAGGGCTGGCTTGCCCCCAGCGTACAGCACAAGGTAGACAGCCACTTAAAACTCGTGGCCGAGACACACAAGATATTGCCGATAACTAAAATCATCGTGGAGGTTGCGGCGTTCGACATACAGAAGATTAAAAATCCAGATATAAGCGGAGTGGAGTATCAGCAGGGTGAACAGTTGAATTTTTGGAACGTGCGGGAGTATGTATTATTCCGAGACGGCCACAAATGCCGACATTGCAAGGGCAAAAGCGGCGACAAGATTTTGAACGTCCACCACATTGAATCACGCAAGACGGGCGGCGACGCTCCGGGCAACCTGATAACGCTGTGCGAAACGTGCCACGGCAAGCACCACAAGGGCGGGATTGAACTAAAGGCAAGGCGGGGGCAGTCATTCAGGGATGCGGCGTTCATGGGGATAATGCGCTGGGCGTTCTACGGAAAACTGAAAGAACTTTACCAAGACGTGAGCCATACCTATGGCTACATCACCAAGAACACGAGGATAACGCATGGTATGGAAAAATCACACGCCACGGACGCTTACTGTATCGCCAACAATCTAGGCGCAAAGCGGAATGACACAATATATTTGCAGAAATTTGTCCGTAAAAGTAACCGCCAACTGCACAAGGCTACAATCAACAAGGGCGGCACACGCAAGGCAAACAAAGCGCCGTACATAGTGCATGGCTACAGGCTGTTTGACAAGGTGCTTTGCAAAGGGCAAGAGGGTTTTGTATTCGGCAGGCGGGCAAGCGGCAGTTTCGACATCCGCAAACTCGACGGCAAAAAGGTAACAGCCAGTATCAGTCACAAGAAACTGGAATTGCTGGAATATGCCAGCACTTTGTTGACGGAAAGGAACAACGCCACTTCCTCCCCACGCCTAAAGGCGGGGGTTTCCGTGGCGTGAATGACTGATTATGATTCAAATAATCGACAGCAAGGCAGTACGTAAGCCCAAAATCCAATTCAGCAAACAAATGTGTTTAATGTCTTGGTGGCTCATGGCCGTGTGCGTTGTATCGTGCATCGCCTGTGAGTTTTATCTCCAATATCACCGCATGGGTAGCATGAGCGAGGTGGTTACGGTGGTAATATCCATAATCTCTTTCGTGACGGTGTTCATAAACGGGGGCTACATAACGCAAAACATATTTCGAGACACGTCACTGAATAAGAATAAAATGCGGATTCCAGATGACGGCACTGGAAAGCATTATGTAGGGGATTACGGCACATACGGCGAGGAAAGCGAGGATTAAATGGACTGGAGCGGGATTATACAGCAATTATTGTACTTGGTGATTATAGCGGTAGTCATTCCAGTGGCGAGAAAGATTGTAAGCTACCTTGGCACTAAGATTGACGATGCCACGAAAGAGCGGCTGGCCGAGTATATCTCGATAGGGGTGACAGCCGCAGAGCAGATTTACCAAGAGGGCGGCATGGGCGAGTTGAAAAAACAATACGTGCTTGACTATGTACGTGGACTGATAACCGACAACATCGTCAAGACGGGGATGTCATACGAACAGCTTGACACGCTGATTGAGGCGATTGTGAATGAGATAAAGCAAGAGAATATTTAGGTTATTTTGCATTTTTGTGAATATTAAAGGTGGAACATGAATATTATCGACCCCAAACTCAAATTTCCGAGGACACGGACAAAACGCAAGGCGACTACCAAAATCGTCATACATCACCCTGCGGCGGCGACAATGACGGTGGAGCAGATACACAAGCTCCACTGCGACCCGCCCCGCAACTGGAACGGCATAGGGTACAACCTATACGTCCGCAAGAACGGTGACATATTCCTTGGCAGGGGGATAGAATACGCAGGGGCGCATTGCACCAACCACAACAATGACAGCATAGGCATATGTTTTGAGGGCAACTACGAAACCACGGACACCACAATGCCAGCGGCGCAGTATCAGGCGGGGGTGTGGCTCATAAAGGATATGATAAAGCGTTACCCAACAATAACCACCATTGCCGCCCATCGAGAGCTAGGCTTAACTGTGTGTCCGGGCCGCTATTTTCCTTTTCGCAATATGGTTGTCGAGGCAAAAGGCGCAGAGCCTGTTGGTACCCCACAACAGCCCACAACGGCAAGCACCATGAAAATCAGCCAAAAGGGCATTGACTTGATTAAAAATTTCGAGGGCTTGCGGCTGGCGGCGTATTTATGCCCCGCTAAAATCTGGACAATAGGCTATGGCACGACAAAATATCCCGACGGCAAGGCGGTAAAGTCTGGTGACACTTGCACACTCCAACAGGCGGAGCAATACCTGAAAAACGACTGCGCCCGCTTTGAAAACAACGTGCGGACGGTGGGCGGCTACCTAAACCTTAACCAAAACGAGTTTGACGCTTTAGTCAGTTTCGCTTACAACATCGGCTCGATTAACCAACTGACACAAAACGGCACACGCACCAAAAAGCAAGTGGCCGACAGCATACCGCTTTACAACAAAGGCGGCGGCGTGGTGTTGCAAGGACTGGTAAGGCGCAGGGCGGCGGAACAGGCGTTATTTTTGATACCGATAGGCAATGTGCCAGCCACGCCGTCAACTCCGCCTAATACCCCGCCAAACGCATTTACAGGCGATTTAAGGGCGGCTTTGAAACTAGGCGACAATGCAACGGCGAGTAGTATTTTGGCGGCCACAGTCACCGTCGGCAGGGCGCAAAACAGTAAATCTGCGTCGGTTATCCCGATACAGAGATTGCTAAAGCAACACGGCTACAACCTTGGCACGTCAGGAACTAACAAAGACGGCATTGACGGCAGCTTTGGGGCATTGTCGGAAGCGGCCACGAAACTCTACCAGCGGGATATAGTCAAGCTGAAAACCCCTGACGGGGTATGGACAGGAAAAACAGGGGCGAGTTATCGCAAGGCTCTTGGCATAAGCTAGCCAAAGGAAACTATTATGTGGACAAGCTACGAATTTTACCTGAATCAATATTTGCAAGGCGATACACCCACTATACCCGAACAGTCATTCAAGCGGTGGGTTAATAACGCCGTGCAAGCGGTGAACAAAAGAAACCTTGTTTTCGCCGACATAAACGATTTTAATACCCTGTCTGCTACCGCAATGATATTGTTTTCCCTTGACAACGAACGCACTGACTTTGGGAGCGGCGAACCCGATGACATACAGGATTTCATCAATGCGAAATTTGCCGAGGATAGCATATCCGCAAAGGCAGAGGTAACGGACGATTGGGAACTGGTTATCACGGCGGGCAGTTTGTCACACGTATATGACTTTGGCATTGTCGAGGAAAACGGCGAGTTCCACATAAACTACATTGAAATGATAGAGGGAACGCACATACCCGCCCCTGATGTAATACAAAAGATGGTATGCGAATATGCCGAGGCCATCATGTCCTACAGCGAGAACACGGCAGGGCGGCAGGGATTAAGGAGCGAACGATACCCGACATACGCATGGGACGCTGGCGACACGAAAGACACAAAAGCGTCTTATGAGCAGCAGTTGATGGACATAGTGGCAAAATATACAGCGCATGATAAAGAGTGGCGGCAATATTTCTACAGTCCGTATGTGGGATTGGTTAGATGAAAAAAGAAAGACAGACTATTACCTTATATATCAGGTGGCTTGACCCTGAAACAAGGCAGATGAAACCGATGCGCCGGGTGTTGCAAAATGTTTTTTTCACGGACGCATTTGTCGAGGCTTTAATGCGCTCTGGCACAATACCCACCGAAAGCGCATTATGCACGATATTCAGAGACCCGAAACTGAGACTTGTCGAGCCGCAAGAATGGCAAGAAACGCCGCTTGACAAACTTGATAACTTATGGACTTTCAGGGGAACGGACTTAAACCAAACATTCCCAATATTAGTGCCGTATGAAACACCATTCGACGGGTTTGTCTGGGAGGCCAACTCGCAAAATGCCGAACTTAATTTCATCAGGGCTACGCCCAACGCTCTTAGGGTGACAAAAGCAACGCCCCACAGATACGGCACTAGTCCTAACGTGGTGCTGAATGGTTAAAATAATTATTTGAACACTTGTTTGTTTCTGGAAACTATGATATAGTGGACTTAATAGATTGACGCATTACAATATTGCAAACCAGCACGAGAACGGCGGTTTTGAGACATTACAGTCTTGAAACCGCCTTTTTGCGTTTTTGGGGTATAGCCATGCTTAGATTCAGCGTTTCCAAAATTGATTTGTCCGGGGTTGCAAAACACATTCAGGACAGCTTTGGAAAAGGGTCTGACGGACAGGAAAAGTGGTCAATGATGACATTCGAGGGGGCGGAGTTTATGACTCCCCAAGCCACAGGGCGGTTTTTGGCCGATTCAAAAGCCGCAACACGGCAAGTGGCGGCAGACGGATATGTCATTTACACAGGCATACCATACGGCGGGCCATATCAAAGAGTGGGCGGCACAGGACGGTGGCAAGGGTTTGATTTTGCGTCTACCTTGTGGCATGGTAAACAGTTTGTGCCGTATGGCGGCGGCAGAACTATAACGGTGAATTTTACCAATCCCAATGCGGAGCCGCGATGGATGTTAGGGGCGGCGAGAATGTTCGGTGATGAATGGCTGAAAGATTACCAAGCATGGGTAGACAGAGGGGGCAGTTAGTCAATGCTAACAGACAACGAACAACTAAATTATTACCGCCGATGGCTTGAAAGTTATCCCTTTACCACCCCGAGGGGCGGGCCGCTGAATATTGACATAAGCCAAATACAGGACAGCGCACTCCTTACAAACGACGAGGGCAACGCATTACGTTTCATCAGCAAGGCAAAGCGTGACGTGCCTTTTGTGGGCGGCGGCGGTGAGCAGATATGGACTAACGGATTCCTTTTCATATCATGGCGGCGGTACATGGGGGATGACACACAGAGGGAGCTGAACGACGAATTTTTTAACCAGTTCACCATATGGATAAACGAGCAGAACACGAACAGATTCAATCCTGATTTGGCCCCCCTGTTCCCTTGGTTTTCCACCAACGGAAAAACTGACATAATCAGGGCGGCGTATAACGGAGAGGTGGCGATTATAGATAATACGCAGATGGAATATCATATAAGTATGGTGCATACATACGAAACGAGGTATTAGGCGGTAAGCATAAATTAAACACGGCAAACCAGCGCGAGAACGGCGGTTTTAAGGCTCACATGGGCTTTAGAACCGCCTTTTTTGATAAACAAGGTTACTGGCCGCACTTGCGGCATAAACATAAGCAAACAAAAAGGAGAAAAGAAATGGCAAATGCGGAAAAAGTAATGAATATCGGCGAAATGTATTACATCAATGTCGCGTTTCCGACGGAAGCGCAGCCGAACCCTACCCCCGTATGGGCGCACGTTGACACGGGCTTTTCTACGGTAGGCACGGATTACGGCGCGAACAGCGAGGACGGTCACTGGGTCGGGTCGAAAGATGGGTTTACGGAGATACTGTCTTACACCATCACATTCAGTTTGTCTCAAATCGTACACACGGGCGAGGCTGTCAACGACTTTATCAACAGGCTTGAATACTTTCTTGGCGTGGGCTTGCAAGCGCAGACGGATTTTGTCGTGGCAAAACCCTACATGACTGGCGACCCCGAAGATGCACCCGCACGTAGGTACCGCGTCAATGTCGAGTTTGGCAGCAACGACAACGAGGGCGGCACCGCACTTAGCCGTGACATAACCCTAAACTCGATGGGCGATTCCGTGGAGGGCGCTTTTGATGCCGTGGCCGAGCCGATGGCGTTCACTGCGCTTACGTGGAATTGGGGCTCGGACAACAGGCCAATCCCCAACTCCGCGCCGTAAGGGGGGTAGAACATGAGAATTAAGTTTACCAAAGTCGTGACACACGATGGAAATCTCACGAATGTGGGATATGTCACAACGGTTAATGACGAGCGCGGAAAGCGGATAATCGCCAAAAATCAGGCCGTGGAATACGTTGATGATACTGGCGACAACGGCGTGGAACTCCGCACTGGCAGACGCAAGGCCAGAGCGGGGGAAACCCCGCCCGTGGAAATACCTTTTGCAGATGATGATGATGGATATGGAGGATTATTAAATGCCTAAACTGGTTAAAAACGAGGACGTTACCACAAAAGCGATAGCAAACGAGGTTGTCTACGAGGCGGCGGAGCTTGACGTAATCAAGGTGGAAATCGGCGATGAATGTCTATTGCTTGAATTTAACAAAAACGACACTTGGATTGCGCGGGATATTTACAAGTTCTATTTGGAAATAGACAAAATGGGGCTTACCAAGGGAACCACCGACAAGGCGGCAATGATTAAGGCCACGGATATGCTGGAAGAACTTTTTGACACCATCTTTGAGCAAAAAGGCGTTATCCGCTGGGTATCAAGGCGCATTAAGGGCAAGGGCGAGAATGGCTTTATCGCCCCGTACCTTGAAATCATCAATAAGGTGGCGGACAGCATGGGCGTGTCAGTCGAGGACAATGACAAGGCCGTCATGCTTGAAAAAGCGAAACTGGCAAAGGCGGCAAGGGAAAAGACGGCAGAGATTGAGGGCGGCGTATAATCTACACACAGGTGCATAATAATGACGTTTAATCCGCTATTGTCCGCTCCCACGACATCAGTAGAGACTGGCGGCACGGTATACCAGATTGACACAGACTACCGTGCCGCAATCAAGGCGTGGGAAACCATCGAACTGTATGACAGCGGCGAACTGGAACGGAAATGCGGCGGTGACAGACTGCTTGCCAATGCCACTTTCAACCATATGCTGATTGAGCATTTGTACCTTGAACCAAAGCCTGACATTTATTCAGAGCAAGCGTTAAGGCTGATAAATGACTACTTGGGCGCGTTTAACCGCTCCGCCCCCGACAGAAAGCCGTCCAAAATGCCGCCGTATGGCTACCTTGCCATCGAACAGGACAGCGATATGCTGTACGGCGCATTTTTGAGGATAGGCATAAACCTAAGAAAGACACCGTTGACACTGGAAGATTTTTTGGCGCATTTGCCGAACTTGCCCGAAGATTGCGAATACTGCCGCGTCATGTCCTTGCGCTCACAGTGGTATGACAACCGTCCTAAGAAAGAGGCGCTAAAAGACTTGAAAAGACAGATTGAGAGCATTGGCTGGAGCAAGGTTTTAATCAAGACAAACGAAACTGAAAAGAAAAAAGAGGCTTTTGACAAGTATTTAGCTGAAATAGAGCAATTAAGAACCAACATAAGGAACTGCAAGGCAAGCAATCAGGAATGGGAGGGCGGCGTTTGCTCAAAAGAGATTTGCGCTGTCCGTGGCCGCAGGGAAAGAAAGAACTGTAAGCAGTAAAGGATGTCAACATGGCAGAACCTTTAGGCTCGGTAATAATCAGTACGGAAATTGACATCGGCGATACGGACAGGCAACTCGCCGAACTCGAAAAACGTATTGCGGGCATCGGAAAAAAAATACAGTTTGACACATCAGGCATTGACGCGGGCAAGATAAAAGCCCTTGGCGATGCCTTGGTGCCATTGACGGGATTGGAAATATCGCCGTCAATCGGTAAGTTTTTAGACAAGGTAAAAACAATCGACTTTTCCGGCATATCTATTCCCCCCGAACTCGGCGAGAACATGAGAATACTGGCGGACGGACTGGCGCATTTCAATGACGTTTCCGACTTGACGAACGCAAAGGAAATAGGGCAGTTAATCACGTCCATAAGCAAAATCGGCACGATAACGCCCATTCCTGAAACCGTCACGCAGAGTTTTGAGCGGCTGGGCGACGGCATACAATCCCTTTTGGACAGATTCAGGCACGAAGACCCAGCGACACTGCAACGCATAACTGAAATGGCAATGGCTGCCGCCACTGAAATGAGGGAGCTAACCCGCAATATGGAGGCGACCACGGCGGCGGCAAAGCTGGCTGGCCAAGGAGTGCAGACTTTCGCCAGCAGCGGCATGAGGGGGGCAAGCCTGTCATTAAGGCAGATGGGTACTGGCATGGGGCGGCTTGCAAGCGGCATGACGGATTTACGGGGGGCTGCGAACGCCCTGACGGGCATAATGTTTCTCGCGGGCGATGCCATGTTAGCGGCGGGCGGCAAATTCCAAAAAGCGCAACTTATGATGATAGGCAAGTGGGCAGGCATCGCTTTAATAGTAAACCTCGTCGTCAAGGCAGTCGAGAATTTCCAGAAAAAAATAGAGGACATGGCGCAGTCGGTGGCTGACACTGCCAAGGCAATAGGTAAATTCTTTGGCGACATGGCAAAATCAATCTCCGTCACCATTTACGACAAGGCCACGGAAGGGATAAAGGCTTTCGCAACGGGCATAGCCACGGCGGCCAAGAATATTTTCGGATTCGAGGCCAACATAAAACGCCTTGGCAAGGGCATAGTGGATTTGAGCAACAAACTGACGGGACTGGCAAAGTCAACGCTTGTTTTCAAGCAACTTGAGGGCGGTGTCAGGAGCGTCATTTCAGTGATAGAAAGATGGCTGGGGGTTAATGAGCAGTTTAACCTTTCCCTTAACATGATAAAGGTAAACATCCTGACGGCTTTCTACGAGCCTATACAGGCGGTTTTACCGTTACTTTACACTTTTATGAATGTTTTGGCGCAAGTCACGGCTTATCTGGCGCATTTCGTGGCCTTGCTGTTCGGGAGTACCTACGCCGCCGCAAGGAACGGCGCAAAGGCCATGTACGACCTTGCGGACGGATTCAAGGCGGCTGGCGGTGCGGCGAAAAAGATGTTCGGCAATCTCCCGTTTGACGAGTTGAACACGATAGCGGATGCTGCGGGCGGCGGCGGGGCTGACTTGGCCGATATGTTCGATTTTGACTTTGAGCCGCCGGAGTTCCCCAAGTGGCTGGAGGATTTGGCGGGATGGCTCAAAAAGACTTTCGAGCCGGTATGGGATTCGCTAAAAAAGGCGTGGGATGCCCTGCTTGATTCACTGCTCATGGCGTGGGAGCGTTGGGGCGATTTCATAATCGCGGCATGGAAACGGGCGACAGAATCAATCGCAAAACTGCTTGAAACCATATTCCGTGATTTTGCGCGGCTGTTCAAGTCTGCGGAATGGAGAGCGTTTTTAGATGAATTTGCAAAAACACTGATATTTATAGCCGACCTTGTTACGGCGATAGCAACTGCTTTCCGCAAGGCATGGGTGGAAAACGACAGGGGGCTGGATTTCCTGAAAAGTTTTGCCATTCTGTGGCGGGATGTACTGGCATTGGTAAACTCGCTTATTTACTCATTCACGTCGGCATGGAACGCCGCTGACAGGGGGCAACGGATAGCCGCCCACATACTTGAAATATGGACAAACATAAACGTCGGGATAGGCAACCTCGCAAGGAATATCAGCAAGGCCTGGGATTCGGCCTACGTTGGACAACGCATATGGGCCAACATCCTTGACATCATTGAGCGTCTGCTGTTCCACTTTAACCGTGCATCGGAAATGTTTAGGAATTGGGCTGACGGCCTAAACTTCACACCGTTGCTAAGTGACTTGGAATACTTGACAAGCATGTTGGTAAAACTGACTGACGTGGCCGGTGGCAGGCTTGTCGCATTTTTCAATGACTTTCTCGCCGTCGGCAAAAGTCTAATCGAGGTAAATCTGCCAAAATACACAAGACTTTTGGGCGATGGCTTTAAGCGTATGGCTGGCGACCTTAAGCGGACGACAAATATATTTGAGTTTGTTGGGACATCCATAATCGGGCTTGCGGACACAATATCCAATGTCCTGTATGCCGTCATAAGTGACATAAATTGGAATAAATTAGGTAATCAATTCGCGTCGGGATTGCAAAAGATATTCGACCCCAGCAGATTGAGCGGCATATCCTCGACACTTGCACGGATGGTACATTCCATCCTTGACACGATAAAAGGATTCATCAGCAATTTCGATTTTAGGGCGGCGGGCAAGGCTCTTGGCGACGCTGTTAGGCAATTCATAAGCGACGTCAAGCCGTCCGACGTGGCCGATACCATAAATTCACTTATCCGTGGAATATTAAAGTTTTTCAACGAGATACCCACCGACCAAGTAAAGGATTGGGCGAAACAGATAATCAATGCCATAGATTGGGATGCGGCACTTGCGTTAATAGGAGAAATAGATGCCATAAAAAAAATCCCCGAAGAGTTAATGAAAATAATAACAGGCGGTATCGGTGGAATAGGTGGAAAACTGTTTGGTGCAATGTTTAGGGCACTCTTTACAGACATCGGAGAGGGGATTGTGGCAGATGTTCAACTTGTTGCCGAGGCTGTTGATGTGGCGTTTGGCGGTATGTTCAGTAGCATTGATGCTCACAGCAAGGAAGCCAGCGATGCCCTTTTTTCCGCAAAGCTGGGGATGTATGGGATTTCCGAAGCCTCGGAAGTCGCGGCGATTGCGGCGGGTAACTTTGCCATTGCAATGGAAAGACAGACGGAAAGCGGGGAGCGGCTGGCGGCGGCCACTGATATATCAGAACAGGCGACATGGAACATGGAGCGGGCGCAAGACGCAGCGGCTTTTGCTGCTGATAACGTGGTGCGGGCAGAAATGGAACTGGAGGCCGTTCTGCGCGGCGTGACACAGGCGGCGGATGCGCTTTCATCGTCACTCGATGCCGTGGAAAATGCCAAGGAAAGGGCGGCGGCAGCGGCAGAGGCGCTATCAGCGGCTGAAATAGCGGCGGGCAAGAGCATAGAAGAACTAATCGAACACATGAAAGCTAACGACCTTACCGCACTTGATTTGACTGACACGCTCGACATCGAACTCCTTAAAGCATACTCAAACAACGTGGCCGCAATCGGTGAGGCAACAGCAGCAGAAGCGGCGGCCATTGAAAACTCCAATACTTTGATATATTCCAAGGAAGCAGAGGCGGAAGCAATAGAAAACGTTGCGGCTGCGTATGAAGAAGTCAAAGAAGCAAATATAGAAGCGGTAAAAGCCGCCGCCGAAAATGCAAAAGCAACGATGGAGCAGAGGGAAGCGGCTAAAGAACACGCTATTGCAACAAACGAAAGCGCGGTAGCACAAAAAGAACTTGAAACGGCACAAGCAAATGCGACAAGGGCATTGCTGGAAATGGGAAATGCCCTTGATTCCAACGGCGGCAAATATGCCAACCAAGGCAGGGAAGTAAAAGAATACCGCGATGCCGTGATTGATATGTGGGAAAGCGGGCAAATATCAGCGGAGGATGCCCGTCTCGTACTGGAAAACGTGATGAAAGACATGAGCGAAAGAGCGCAAAAGTCTTTCGGAAAAGAAATACCCGAGGCCATCAGCGACGGGCTTGCCCCCGAACATTACGAGGAAAACCTACAGGAAATGGTAGACAGATGGTCGGACATGGGTGATGCCATCTACGACAAGTTTGAGATAAGCTCACCCAGCGGATTCATGGTTTACATGGGTGAAATGATGGGCGAGGGCGCGATTGAGGGCGTGGAAAGCAAAACCCCAGCTTTCCTTAATCTGTTCGAGGAAATACACAGGAATATAGCGGAAATACTAAGGATAGACAGATTCAGGGAAATAGCCAATCTGGCCAGCGATGGCCTTATACAGTCCGTGACGGATAAAACCCCCGCTTTCTTAAATCTGTTCGAGAATATGCACAAAAGGATATCGGAGATACTTAAATCAAGCCGTTTCAAGGAAATTGGGGTGCGGATTGGCGAGGGGCTGAACAACGGCATAAAGAGCATGGAAGGCTCAATAATGTCAACCGTGCAGGGTATCGCCGACGCAATCGCCGCCACGTTTGCCGCCGCCATGCAAATTTCTTCCCCATCAAAACTGTTCGCCTACTTTGGCGAAATGCTGATGGAGGGCCTAGGCGCTGGCCTGGAAGACGAGGAAAACAGCACCCTTGCGATAATCTCCGACATCGGCGAGGATGTCGGGCTGGCGTTTTTGCGCGGGCTTGAAAGCACCTACGAGCGGATAATGGCATCTGTGAACGGCCTGACGGCATCCATAGGCGCGGCTTTGTCGGGGATATCAGCATCGATAACCGTACCAACGATAGACACGGGGAGGATATCGCAAGCAGGGATTATACCGCAGTCCACCATAAGGATAATAGCGGAGCGGGGCAGGCAACATCCGGCGACTGTAAATAACACAAACGACAACGCCATCAGTGAACTTTCAAGCAAGTTTGACACGATGATAGGTCTTTTATCGCAACTGGTGGCCAAGGAAACGGTGCATATCCTGGACGGTGAGAGGCTGGGAACATTTGCATCCGATTACGCCGACAGGCGGGCTTTTGAGCGTGGCGACCAGATAAGTTCTCCTGTATATGTGGGGGTATATTGATGGCAAACACTCCTTATTGGCTGTATAACGGCGTACCGTTCCCCGCGCCCGCAAGGGGCTTGGAAATGCTTGGACAACAGCTTGTGCAAGAGGGCAGGAACGCAAACGGCAGGGTAACAATAGACATGATAAACCGTATGCAAGACAAGTTCAACAACGTGCGGTTTCCCATAATTGATTACGCCACGGCGGAAAAGTTCATACGACACGTCAACAACAGGACTGTCACAGTCACCTATTGGGATATCGTCAGCGGCGGGGTGATAAACAGGAAATTCTATTTTGGCAATCTCTCATGGGAACCGTTGCACATGGAGGACGTGGGCGCTGTGGTGCTTAAACCCAAAACAATACGGAATTTGCAATGCAACTTGGTTGACATGGGTTTGGAAGACGAGGACGAGGTATGAGGCCAACCACACCCGAGTACAGGGAGGAAATAAGGGCCCATAGACGCGATTACCAGTATATGCGTGTCGAGTTTGGCCTGTTCAATCCCGAGGCGTATATGTCAGAGGACATTACGACTAATTCCGCCTTGCCTTATTCGTCGTTTGAGCATTTGACTAACCCTTTGACGATTGTGGAGGATTCATATGCCACGCTGGAAAACGGACGCTGGAAAGCGGACGGGCGGCTATTGTGGGAGCCCGAAAACCCCGCTGAATATATATACCAGGGCTACGTGTCGGGTGCTTTGTCAAGGGCCGACGGCACTTTTGCCACCCCGCCGTATGTCAACATATCCTTTGGCGGTATGCTGATGGATTTCCCTGGTGTCACGCTGATATTCGACGCGGTGATGAAATTATACCCCAAGAGCATAAGGATTCAGGTGACGGGCACACAGGGCTACGACGCGACAAAGGACATGGCGGAATGGGAGCATTTGGAAGTTAAGCCGCTGCGCTCCGTGAGCAACATACGCATTACTTTCTTGTCAACACAGTTACCCTACCAGCACGTCAGGCTGATGGGCCTGCATTACGGCATAGGCATTGTCTGGGACGGCGACCACATAAGTTCAACTGGCGGCGTTACCAAGATAGCGGACGTTGACCCGGTAAACAGGCGATTGCCAATCACGAAATGCGAGATAAACATACTCGACCGCGAAAAGCTTTTCAACCTTGATAACCCGGAGGGCATTTTTTCCGTCCTTACGAGCCAGTACCCGATAGAGGTTTTTTACGGCAAGCGCATACCCAAGCCGCTCATGTGGGGCAGCATAAAAGATGTCATATGGCGTGACGTGCGGCGTTCACGGTGGGGGGATTTGGCGCAGGGAGGTTACGTTGACTGGTTATCGGTGGGTAATTTCCTTTTGGACGGCGCGCCGTCATGGAACGAGGGAACTGTCACGTTTAACTGCACGGACTTAATCGGCACGATGACTAATGAATATTACAAGGGCGTGTATGCGCGGCGGGATTTGTATTCGCTGGCGGTTGACATAATGGACGACGCAAGGTTGCCAAGGCGCAGCGACGGCATACCCCATCATGTACTGTGGGATGGGCTCAAGAACATCTACACCGACAATCCGATGGAGGTTAATTCGCACAGGGAATGTCTAAGGAGAATAGCGGACGCGGCGAATTGCGTCTTTTACTGTGACTGGCAGAATCTCTTGCATATTGAGCCGATTGACATGACGCAACACGACTTTTTCATGGACAACGAGGTAAACAAGGTTGTGCCGAGGACTGAATTGGTGCCGTTCCTGTATGCGGTGGACAGCATGGTAACGAAACTCTACCGCGAGACGGACGCGGCGGGTGCGGTGGTAAGGCGTGAGATACACCGTTCGGAGCGGGCGGTAAGCGGCACGGTTGATTTGACAATAAAGTACCAGATGTCGGCCGACGTGACGGTGAATGTCACTGGTGCGGCGGTGACGGCACAGCGGATATACGCATCTGCCTGTGAACTGACGCTACAGGGAAATGGCAACGCGGCAATATCAATCATGGGTGCGCGGTTAATTTCGTCGGAAATGCCCGTGCGTGCCTATAACGAGGACGGCGACGAAAACGGCAACATCGAAACGCTGCACAACTCGCTCATATCCGACCCCGTGCTGGCGGGGGAACACGCCGCCCATCATAAGGACTGGCTGAAACTGCGGACTACTTATGACGCTGATTGGCGCGGCAACCCCGCGCTGGAGGTGCTGGACATGATTCACGCGCAGAGCGAATTCACGGACAAGATGATTTCAAGGGTATTAAGGCACGAATGGACATTTAACGGCGGACTGACTGCCAAGGCGATTCTTAAAAGGATTGGTGAGATTTTATGAGATTCACGAGAGAATACAATCTAAAACAACCGCAATACCAAAACCTTGCCGATGTCATGGACATCAATGACAACATGGACGACATCGACAGCATAATGCACCAGACTAACCTTAACCTTGCCGCCGAGACAACGGCACGGATAAACGCGGACAATGCGCTTGGGATTAGGATTGACAGCGAGACGCAGGCAAGGGAAAACGCAGTCAGTTACTTAAACACGCGGATAAACGATGAACGCGACGAGCGGATTGCGTCCGACGGCGTGCTTAGCGGGAGGATTGACAACGAGGAAGCGGCCAGGATTGCGGCTGATACCACGCTTGGTGACAGGATTGACATAGAATCGGCGACAAGGCTTGCGGCCGACAACGGGCTTTCCAACAGGATAGAGGGGCTTTCAGCCAGACTGGACAACGAATCGGACGAAAGGGAAACCGGGGATGCCTTGCTCGGCAACAGGATAGACGCAGAACGGCAGGCGCGGGAAAACGCGCTGGCGGTATGGGATGCCGAAACGCACAGCACCGCCGACGACAAGCATATATACATTTTTGAACCGATGCCCCCGATGGGTGGCGGCACCCGCCAATTCCGCGTCCGCTTTGACGCTGAAAACACGTCAAGTGATGTCTGGGTGCATATCAGCAATCCTTATGTCGAGGAAGGTGAGCCGCCAGTCATTACAGAGCGCAAGGTGTTCATAAACGATGATGAACGCCCACAGGCAGGCCAGATAAAAGCTGGGGCGGTGTGGGATTTGGTAGTCACTGATGACATGGCGGTGATGGTGGCAGTAGGTGGCGTGCTCGACCGCTACATCACGGCTGACGGTATGCTGGCTGGATGGGTGGAGGATTCGTTCACGGAAATAACAGGCTTGCCGAGCGGACGACACGGCGACAACAGCTTTTTTCAGCTTGTGGGAACCAATCTGTATGTTGGTGTTGTTGGTGACTATTCCCCTGTCTCAGTCTTGGTCGTGATTGACACCACTAATGACACGTTCACGGAGATAACCGGCTTGCCGAGCAGACAATACAACAGTTTCCAACTCGTCGGAACCAAGTTGTACTTGGGAAGCAGCGATTATGTCACTACACTGGTAGTAATTGATACAACTAATGACACTTTCACGGAGATAACAGGCTTGCCCAGCCGCAGTTACGGCAGCAACGGCGCGTTTCAGCTTGTCGGCACCAAATTATATGTCGGTAGCAGCACCGCCGCCACCACGCTAGTTGTGATTGACACTTTAACGAACACGTTCACGGAGATAACCGGCTTGCCGAACCTCACCCACGGCTATGGCGGCGCTTTCCAGTTAGCGGGTACCAAGTTATATGTCGGTGGCAACGGTGCCGCCACGACGCTAGTCGTGATTGACACGCTCACCAACACATTCACGCAGATAACAGGCTTGCCGAGCCGTGCCCACGGCAGCAACGGCGCGTTTCAGCTTGTCGGCACTAAACTGTACGTCGGTGGCAACAGCAACGCTACTACTTTGGTAGTGATTGACACTTTAACCGACACGTTCACACAGATAACGGGCTTGCCGAGCAGATATTACATCACTTTCCAGCTTGCCGGAACTAAATTGTACGTTGGCTATACCCTCGCTGCTACCACTTTAGTCGTGATTGACACTTTAACCGACACTTTCACACAGATAACTGGCTTGCCGAGCCGCGCCTATCGCTACTTTCACTTAGTTGGTACTAATTTATATGTGGGCGGCGGTGTCAATGCCACCCTAGTAGTCATCGACACCACGACTGACACCTTTTCAGAGATAACGGGGTTGCCAGACCGCAGTCATGGCTACGGCGGCGCTTTCCGGCTTGTCGGCACGAAATTGTATGTCGGGAGCAACACCTCCGCCACTACTTTGATAGTGATTGACACCTTGACCGACACATTCACGGAAATTACGGGGCTACCGAACCGTGGTTACAATGGTTTCCAGCTTGTCGGAACGAAATTGTACGTTGGTAGCTCCACCACCGCCACCACCCTTGTCGTGATTGACACCTTGACTTCCGTCGCCGTCCACGACACGGGCGACGACTTGGAAATACCCATCACCGCAATACTGGATGACGGTATGCCCCAGCCGATGGACGAAAGCATGGCCAACGGCGGCAGGTGGCCGATTTCACCGCTATTGTCGTGGTTTAGAAATAATCTGCTTTGGCTGTTCCAGAACAAACAGGACACACTCGTCAGCGGGGAAAACATCAAGACGATAAACGACGAGTCAATTCTGGGCAGCGGTAACATCGTCATAGGGGGCGGGGGCATACCCGACGCACCAGCGGACGGTGAATTATACGGACGCAAGGATAACGAATGGGAAATAGTGACTGGCGAAACTGCGGAACTTGACAGATACGTGACAGCCAACGAATGGGCGTCGGTAATCGGGTTTGACACTTTTTCGGAGATTACGGGGTTGCCGAGTAGGCAGTATCGTAGTTTCCAACTAGTCGGCACGAAGTTGTACGTCGGAAACAATACCGCCGCCACCACCATTGTCGTGATTGACACGCTCACGAATACATTCACGGAAATAACTGGATTGCCGAGCCGCATTTATAGCGCATTTCAATTAGTCGGCACTAAATTATATGTCGGTAGCAACACCTCCGCCACCACATTAGTAGTCGTTGATACAACAAATGACACATTCACGGAGATAACGGGGCTGCCGAGCCGTCAACATAGTGCTTTCCAACTTGTCGGCACGAAATTGTATGTCGGGAGCAACATCGCCGCCACCACATTAGTAGTCGTTGATACCACTAATGACACATTCACAGAGATAACGGGCTTGCCAAATCGTTATTACGACGTCTTCCAACTAGTCGGAACAAATTTATACGTGGGGAGTAGCGGCTCATCCGCCACCACTTTAGTGGTAGTTGACACGATAACTGACACTTTCTCGCAAATTACTGGTTTGCCGAGCAGAACGTACAATGTATTCCATCTGGTCGGAACCAAGTTATATGTTTGCGGGTTCGTCAACGCCACCACATTGGTTGTGATTGATACCACAAACAATACTTTTACGCAGATTACGGGCTTGCCTAACAGGGCTTACAATAGCTTCCAGCTAGTCGGAACCAAGTTATACGTGGGTAGCAATACTAATGTTACCACACTGGTTGTCATTGATACTTTAACCGATGCGTTTTCGGAGATAACGGGCTTGCCAAGTCTCATCCACGGCTATGATGGCGCATTTCAGCTAGTCGGCACGAAGCTGTATGTCGGTAGCGGCACCGCCGCTACAACGCTAGTCGTCATTGACACGCTTACCAACACTTTCTCGGAAATTACGGGCTTG
>Ga0099364_10002703_pt1 | contig 28113 bp, 26 predicted proteins | sample TergutTh196P3_FD_73070 | JGI IMG/M metagenome (GOLD analysis project Ga0099364, IMG submission 73070) | Microcerotermes parvus P3 segment gut microbial communities from Pointe-Noire, Republic of the Congo - Th196 P3 | ecosystem: Host-associated > Arthropoda: Insects > Digestive system > Gut ... | reverse complement strand
CACGCTGTTTGAGCCGAACGTCTGAAAACTCTTCCATTTCGATGTGCACTGGGTGAGAACTGTAAGCATCTGCGTATTGAAGGTGAAGTATGATGGAAGAGAGATACCATGCGACTACACAGAACCGGTTTTATCCAGATATATCTAAAGTAAATAAAAAATATTACAGTGGAGGCAAAACTTATCACCCCATCTACGTATAATTTACTACTGAATTAGTAATTCAGTTGGTTTATTAGGCTGTAATCAGATTAGTTATACTTTAAATTGGTATACTGAAACAGTGCGAATGGGTAGAGTGTGTCAATGGCAACAGTGAGAGAGCACCCTGATCATAAGGTTCTTCAATAGATGTGGTAGGAAGTCGTAACGTAAACATTACACACATTTCATTTCCGGTGCATAGATTTGGAGAGCTGAAGTTGAAGCATTTGTTACGCCTTAGTACTGCTGTATAACTTAAGCAAGATGAATGTTTTGTCATACTCGTATTTTGTAGTCCTAAAACACGCACCGATGGCAGTAAAGTTATCCAGTTCGAACAGAACTCTTTGGAGCTAAGACTGGATGCCGGTCGGGAGGTTTTCGACATCACGACCCTTCTTTCTACCGAATAATTTCGCAACGAGTAAGCGCCCTCTGTTTTGACTCTGAAACGTTCTGATTCATGGCGCTGTGAGCACTGTGTGTTTCATGACGACATGCATTCTAGCCAAATGGCATATCATTTACACCAACCGACCCACTCGAAGTGAGCGATAATGCTTTTGTGTCTGGTTTATTGTGTTTTCGGAAAGACACTTCGTCAAGCTTCTCTATTGAGAGAGGAGATGTCATACAGCCTTTATTGGGGGTGGGGGGGGGGGGGGTTAAAATCATGCACCTCTACCCTTTGTGGGTAGTTGCCACGACAGAAACTATCCGACGCGAAATTTTGATCAATAACGACTGATTTATAGGTGATGTTTTGCATGTTGTCTCTATTCGAGAATGCAAAGGTACAAAAATTTTTTGGAATATGCAAATCCACACAAAAGATTCGCAAATCATAAATCATAAACCATAAATCATAAATATCCTACATCTTCAACTGATGTCCCATACGTTCTTGTTTGGTACGCAGATAACGCTGATTGTGGGCATTTGCCTCGACAACGATCGGAACGGTTTCGATAATTTCAATGCCGTAACCCTCCAAACCTATTCGTTTGACCGGATTATTGGAAATCAACTTGATTTTATTGGCTTTCAGATGACGCAAAATTTGTGCTCCAATCCCGTAATCACGCTCGTCCGGACGAAAACCGAGCATAACATTGGCATCCACCGTGTCGACACCTTGTTCTTGCAAATTGTAAGCTTTCAATTTATTGATTAAACCGATGCCGCGACCCTCTTGAAACATATACAAAACAACGCCTTTGCCGGCTTTATCAACCATCGTCATGGCTTGATGCAATTGATCTCCGCAATCGCATTTACACGAATTGAAAATATCGCCGGTAACGCACGACGAATGTACGCGAACCAACACCGATTCGTCCTCATTCCACTCGCCTTTGACCAACGCTAAATGCGTTACTCCGGTTTGTTTTTCGGAAAACGCATGAAGTTTGAAATCGCCCCATTGCGTTGGTAAATCAACCTTTTCCTCAAATTGAATCAAGGTTTCGTGTTTGACACGATAAGCAATCAAATCTTCAATGCTGATAATTTTCAAATTAAATTTTTTCGCAATCTCTAAAAGCTCCGGCAATCGCGACATTGAGCCGTCCTCATTCATAATTTCGATGAGCACTCCCGCCGGATACAGTCCTGCCAAACGTGCTAAATCTACGGCTGCCTCAGTATGTCCGGAACGTTGTAAAACCCCGCCATCTCTCGCTCGCAGCGGATTGATATGTCCGGGACGTCCTAAGTCTGAGGGTTGAGTTTTGGAATCTGCTAAAGCACGAATCGTTGCTGCTCTGTCGTGCGTCGAAACCCCCGTGGTACAGCCGTTTCCAAGCAAATCAACCGTAACGGTAAACGGCGTACCATGAATCGATGTGTTAGACCGATGAGCAACTTGCATATCAAGATCCAATTCTTTGCAACGTGTCTCAGTTAAAGGAACACAGACCAATCCCCGTCCCTCTTTAATCATAAAATTGACCATTTCGGGCGTAATTTTTTCTGCTGCACATACAAAATCGCCTTCATTTTCGCGATCTGCATCATCAACAACAATCACAAAACGACCGTTTTTAATGTCTTCCAGAGCCTCCGGAATAGAATTTAAATGCATAACTTTTAATTTAGACTTGCAAAGGTACAAAAAAAATCGTATCTTTGCAAATTGTAATGAAACGATTTTTCAGATATTGGTATAGCAGGTTCTTCTCAAACATTCACTACAAGTACCGTTTGGTGATTATGAACGAAGGGTTTGAGGAAAAATTATGGTTTCGATTGTCGCGACTAAATGTGTTTGTGATTGTCGGAATGACCGTGATAGGCTTGATTGTGGGAACATTGTTTTTGATTGCATTCACGAATTTGCGAGAATTTATTCCGGGTTATACCAAGACCGAAGTGGCACAGTTGGCTTATCAAAATCAAAGTAAAATTGACTCGTTGGAAAATTTACTGAATGCCCATGAAAAATTGCTATTCGCTATGAATTTAGCCATTTCCGGAGAAATTCATCTTGAAGAAATTCAAGACATCAGAGATTCTGCATTCATCGTGAATTATGCGGATATCACCAACGAACGTTCGAAAGAAGATGATCAACTTCGTGAACAATTCGAAAAAAGTGAAAGATTTAATTTGGCACAACAACCTCGTCCTGCTCATATCGGAAACATTGGAAACATCGGTGAATCCGCAAATTCCGGAACTTCTTTCACCACACAATCTTTATCACCAATGTTGTTTTTTGTGCCGCTCGAAGGCACGATCTTAGAAGATTTTAACGCACAAAACAGACATTTTGGAATTGATATTACCGGAAAAATGAACGATGTAATCAAGGCTGTGCAAAGCGGAACCGTGGTTTCCTCAGATTGGACAACCGATGCAAACTACGTGATTACGATTCAACACGAAAACAATATGCTCTCGATTTACAAACACAATTCTGCACTTCTGAAAAGTGTTGGTGATTTTGTAAGATCCGGCGAACCTATTGCATTTATAGGCAATTCCGGCGAAGGCTACAAAGGTCCGATTTTACATTTCGAACTTTGGTTTCAAGGTTCTCCGGTAAATCCAAGAGATTACGTGCCGTTTTGAAAATCTAAAAACGTCGTTTGAGTTCCGAACAAAAAATGGCTGTAGCCACAGATGCATTCAGCGATTCAGCGTGTTTCGTTTCCGTAGAAAACGATGGAATATGAATTTTTTGGGTCATCAAAGATTCCACAGATTTCGAAATACCATGGGTTTCGTTGCCAATCACAATACAAGATTTTTGCTCTAAATTCGTCCGATAAATATTTTCGCCTTCCATGAATGTGCCGTAAACAGGCGTATTCGCGGGCTTTTGAGACAAGATTTCCGATAAATTGCCATAGCATACATTCACGCGCAAAAACGAACCCATCGAGGCTTGCACACATTTCGGATTGGTGTATTCCACACTTTCGTTTGAACAAATCACGTTTTTAATGCCGAACCAATCGGCGATTCGCAAAATTGTGCCTAAATTTCCCGGGTCACGAATGTCGTCAAGCATCAAACTTGTATCCGAAAAAATAGTTTCGAAATCAGGCGAAACATCTGTTTTTTTGACAACCGCCAACACTTGATTAGGCATTTGTAATCCGCTGATTCGTTCAAGTTCTTTTGGCGAAACTTCTTCCAACGTATGACGTGCAAAACGTTTCCAGTTCGCATCAATCCAGGGTTTCAAGGCATACACAATTTCCACTGAATAGACCTTACTGCTCAAAAGTTCTTCAACAATTTTGGGTGTTTCCACAACAAAACAATGCTCTTGTTCTCGAAATTTCTTTTGTTGTAAAGATTTTACACGTTTGATGGTTTGGATTGAAATCATTTTGCAAAGATACGATTTTTTTTGAACTTTCTTAATACTTTTTTGAGCCTAATTTCTTAATACTTTTTTCATCGTTTTAGTATAATTTTAATTCTCGTAACATTTCTTTTAAATTATCTATATCATATTCTATTTTCCGTTGTTCGATGGTTTCTTCATCTTTTATGGGTACGTTTTTTAATGTTCCGAAATACTGTACACCTAATTCGCTTTTTAAGTTCAAATCATAAAAATAACAAAACTCATTGGTAATTTTTCCTGCCTTAAAAGTCGAAATAAAGTATGGGAGGCTGTATTCCCAGATATTCAAGCGTGCAATACTTTTGTGAGTTGATGCTAAATGTAAGAACACTACCATATAATTACTCTGATCATCCCAATTATTATCAAAACTATTGGGTACATAACCTTGTTCTCGACAGATGTCGATATATTCTTCCATTAGTTTATATAAAATAGGCAAATAAACACTATCGCGATTATTACTATGATATGCTTGATAGTATTTGTGTTCTGATTTCCAAAGATTTCTTAAACGTATATTCAGTAATTGTTTTTGGGGTAATAAATGATTTTGCCAAATTTGTGCTAAACTGTCTATCTGGTAAAGAGTTGAAGTTTGGTTCACAGAATCAAAAAAATGAAGTTGATGATATACATTACTATGTTGGTTATGTTTCAAATCATAACCATTCAATAAGGCAAGTTTTTTTACTCTCGCAACTAAAGTGTCTGTAGGTAAACGAAATGCCCAATTATTTAAAAAATCGACCTTATACAATACAGATACGTGTTCGTTGTAAAAAAGTGTATCCCATTGCCTTAGAAAAAAATACTGGTCATTGTTTTTTGAAAATTCTTCTGTCGCATTACGAACATTTACAAAACCATACGCATTAGTGTATTGTGAATAAGCCACAAACGAGTAAACAATTAATATAGCAGTAAAATACTGTCGCATATAAGGAGGAGGTATCATTACATCTATCCGTGTTATTCGTAGATTGCACACAGGACGCTCGACGCCGATTCCTATCGCCGTCGTTTCGGAAAACTATGCAGTAACTTTTACTCTTTTTCGCAAGGGCACACGTTTAACGGACCGTTGCGGTGTTGCCGATTTTGCATTCTCTTTGCAATATCTATCCGCTTCATCAATAATTTCGTCAATACTCATGCCCACGAATAAATTATTTTTTCTCCATTCGGTATAATCGAAAGTTTCTCTCAAAATTAATGCCACAAATCGTTCGGCATCTAAAATTCCTAACTCGTTGTTGAGGCATCTAATGCCTCTATCCAACAATACTGCGCTGTTTGTCATGGTGCTATCTCATTGATAAATTCTATTGGATCACATATTTTAATGCGTTTGTCTTGATATTTTAACAAACGCTTGTCAACCGTAATAAAATAATCGCAATTTCCAACTATGGCACAGGCAACATGAGCAGCATCTGTGGCTTTTACTCCATAGGTCATAATATCTTTGGCGATTACTCTGATTTCTTCCGATTTTTCAACAAAAAACGAACTCAAATTTTCCCATTGCGAAATAGATGTTTTCTTTGCGTTGAAGATGTTCTGGCTGTTTTCAAACGTCAAAATAAACGACCACACCAATTCAATCTTTTTCTTGTAAACCAAACTTTGAACATGAAGTTTGGCTTGCGTTTCCAAGTAAATGTTTAGTTGCGTTTGGTCATCGTACGGACGATTGAAACAACAATTATCTAAATATATGCGGTGGATCATTTTGTGTTTGGGCTACAATTTTTTGCAAAGATACGAAAAAAAATTGAAATGACAAAAGAGTTACGAAAAAAGCTCCGTCCAGCTGAATTGCCGGACATCGAACAGCCCTTTGTCGCCAAGTTTTAATTCGGGAATGACCAACAATGCCATGAATGCAAGTGTCATAAATGGTGCGTGAAGCGTAGAGCCCATGCGGGATGCAGCCTTGTTGAGATTTTCGTAGCCCCGTGCGACTTCCTCGCCTGAAGCCGACGACATCAAGCCTGCAATATCCAATTGCAAGTCGGTCATCATTCCATCGGAATACGCCACCAGACCGCCTTTCAGGTCGATGACGTGATTGATGGCTTCGACCAAAGCCGCGTCATCACAGCCCACAGCAACGATATGGTGACTGTCGTGTGCCACTGTCGAAACCAACGCACCTTGTTTCAAACCAAAGCCGTGAATGAATGCCACTGCGGGTTTCGCAAGTCCGTAGCGATTGAGGACGACGATTTTTAGGATGTCAGTTTCGGTGTTCGGAACCACCGGAAGCCCTTTCGTTGCAGGGCAAAGCAGTTGTTTGGTCAGCAGTTCGCCGTCGATGGCTTGTATCACTTTCATCTGTTCGGACGTGGCGATTACTTCTATGTCGGATGCGGTTATTTTCGATGCGTTAAAACTGTTGGGATAGCCTGATAATACAGGCGATGTAGCGGATACTCCTCCCCTATTTTTACCGTCATTAAACACCTCAACACCCTGCAAAAAAGATTGTCGAACCGCAAATTTTTTCAAGTCATCAACCACAATAAAATCGGCACTATCTCCTACCTGCAACAACCCTAAATTGATTTGGTAATGCCTCACCGGATTCAGCGTAGCAGCACGCAATAGCGAGAACAAGTCTAACCCTTTTTCGATGCCTTTTGCGACGAGAGTGTTGATATGTCCGCGCAGCAAATCATCGGGGTGAAGGTCGTCGGTGCAAAGCATGACCATGTCAGGATATTGGTTGATGAGCGGGTGAAGGTTCTCAAAGTCTTTGGCAGCACTGCCCTCGCGAATCAGGATCTTCATGCCTGCACGGATTTTTTCCTCTGCCTCTTTAAGAGTGGTGCATTCGTGGTCAGTGGTGATGCCGGTTTGAGCGTATTGTTGTAGGGCGTCGCCGGTGAGTCCGGGGGCGTGTCCGTCGATGGGTTTGTTGTGTTTTTGGGCTACTGCGATCTTCGCCATCACTTCAGGGACGCGGTGTAGAACGCCGGGGAAGTTCATCATTTCCGAAAGGTAACTCACCTTGCCATCGCAAAACAATTGGTCAATATCCTCCGCCGTAAGGCTCGCCTTAATCGTGTCGAACGGCGTTGCAGGCACACACGACGGTGCACCAAACACAAAGCGAAACGGTGCATGAGCCGCGTCATCTATCATAAAGTCGATGCCCGCAATGCCCAGCACATTGGTGATTTCGTGCGGGTCAGTGACTGCCGCCAAACTACCCTGCCGCACCGCCATCCGTGCAAACTCCGCCGGCGACAGCATCGAGCTCTCGATGTGAACATGTGCATCAACGAACCCCGGAAGGGCAAACGCACTGACAGTCGCCGTTCCCGGCAAGGGCTCTATCTGCCGAATATGGGTGTCGAAAGAAATTTTTGCAGGAAAAATTTTCTTTTGAATAAGGTCTACGATGTTGGTTTGGATTGTGGTCATGTTTTTTTATTTCTGCAACACCAATTGTGCGGTGGTGCGATTGCGTTGCTCTAATAGAATTGTTCGGTCGCCAACAACGGCTTTAATATCTTTTTCGCCGTAATGACGAATGGTAATCAATTCTAAACCATTATTGTAACGAACCTTGAAATTATTTGACAACGCTGCAATCAAATCGCCAAAATGTTGTTTGTTTTCATCTGCACAAACCGTGAAACTGACCGCAGAATTTTGAATCAAGTTAATTTTCATATTATTTTCTGCAAAAACAAAGAAAATATACGACATATTTTGCTCAGCAATAAACGAAAAATCTTTGGGATAAATCGAAATCAAAACCTGATTCGGCTTACAAATGTAACAAGCCATTTCCGGTTTTTCAAATGTTTCGTTCAAAATAATCGAGCCTTCTGCTTCGGGATTGTTAAACGATTTCACGATTAACGGAATTCGCCGATTTTGCAGGGGTTTTATCGATTTCGGGTGAATAATGGTTGCACCGTAATACGCCAATTCTATCGCCTCGCTGTACGTGATTTGATTGAGTTTTTTGGCATCTTTGAAATAACGTGGATCGGCATTCAAAAATCCCGGAACATCTTTCCAAATCGTGAGATTTTCAACATTCAAACAATAGGCAAAAATCGCTGCCGAATAATCCGAACCCTCACGTCCAAGTGTAACCATACGACCTTTGTCGTCGCCACCGATAAAGCCTTGCGTAACTAAGCAATTCGACGTTGAGAATACGTTTTTGGCAACATCTCGAATCTGAATTTCGGACTGTGTCCAATTCACTTTTCCCTCTCTAAACGTGCTGTCTGTAGCGATACAGGTTTTCACATCCACCCATTGATTGGAAATTTCAACCTGTTGCAAATAATAACTCAATATCTTAGACGACAGCATCTCACCCAAACCAACCATCTGATCATATTGATAATCATAATCTTCATCGCTCAATTTGTATGTGTTCATGATCGCAAAAAACACCCCTTCAACCTCCGAATAAATGCGATGCGATTTATCGGGAAAAAGTTCGTCGACAATCTGTAAGTGATACTCACGAATTTGGTTGTAAATCAGCATAGTATCACGCTTTTCGCGATTGGCAGTTAACAAATCTTCGAGAGCGTTGGTGGTCTTCCCCATCGCTGAAACGACTACAACCAAAGGCTTATCCAAATGTTGTGCAACAATTTTTGCAACATTCTGAACTGCTTTTGCCGAATTGACACTCGCTCCGCCGAATTTGAAAACTTGCATATTGATTTGGTTATTTTCTATTCAAAACTGTTAATACAGAGGCAATTATACCCTCCTCATTAAGATGGTGTTTATCCAATAATTGTTGTGGTGTTCCGCTTTCGCCAAAAACGTCGTTCACACCGAGCATCTCGATGGGTGTTGGCACAGTTCTACCCAAAACATGTGCTACGCTATCGCCCAAACCACCGATAATGTTGTGTTCCTCAGCAGTTACCACACATCCGGTTTTCACAACCGACGACAAGATCAATTCTGTATCTAACGGTTTGATTGTGTGAATGTTGATAACTTCTGCAGAAATACCTTTCTCGTCTAACTGTTTGGCAGCTTGAAGTGCAGTCCACACCAAATGCCCTGTGGCAATAATCGTTACGTCCTTCCCTTCTTGGAGCAAAATGCCTTTTCCGATTTCAAATTTTTCGTCCAAAGATGTGAAATTCGGTACGGTTGGGCGACCATATCGCAAATACATCGGTCCATAATGTTCGGCAGCCGCCAAAGTCGTCAAATACGCTTGGTTGTAGTCGCAGGGCACAACAACCGTCATGCCGGGCAACATTTTCATCATGCCGATATCTTCCAAAACTTGATGCGTTGCACCATCCTCGCCAACGGTAAGTCCGGCGTGGGTTGCAGCGATTTTTACATTTTTGGCGGAATAGGCAACAGATTGCCGAATTTGGTCGTAAACCCTTGATGTTGCGAAATTTGCAAAGGTACTTGCAAACGGAATTTTTCCTCCAATCGTCATACCTGCAGCAATTCCAATCATGTTTGCCTCTGCAATGCCTACTTGAATAAAGCGTTCGGGGAATTCTTTAGAAAAGGCTTCCATTTTCACGGAAGGCGTGAGGTCTGCGGTAAGTCCGACTACATTAGGATTGCGTTTTGCAGCCTCCAAAAGTCCGGCACCGTAGCCCGAACGAGTGTCTTTTTTCTCTGTAAATGTGTATGTTTTCATAATCTTACGGTGGTTGTTTTTCCTGATTCTATGATAAATGTTCGATCCATGGTCGCTCCTGCCCGATGAATGAATCTTGAACGTAATACAACGCGATAATTTCCGGGTTGTAAACTCAAAGTTTCGATTTTTTCCGCAGGATTCATATTGTAAATCAATCTCATACCTTCATGATCTTCCACATAAAGCGAACCATGCCCTTCCGCCGTTTTTTGAATGACTGCGATTCCCGGACGTGGGATTTCAACAGTCGTAACCGTGCTTTGGTCAACCCCAACGTTAGAAATGTGAATTCGAGGCATGGAAAGAATCTCAATATCGTAATTTCCAACTAAATAACGTTCCGTAAAATTCAAATTTTGAATGTGAATCGTTTCCGATTCTCCATGTTTTCGAACGATACAAGGCGTGTTTCGAGCTTGTGCCGATGTGGAACCGGGCGACATAATCAATCTTAACTGCCCTTGTGGAGCGTCCGCAGAAATGATATTGTGCCTGCCTGCGATGAGTGTAATCGAGTCTATAATCACCGGAGGAATCGTGTGAACGGTCATCCGATAGGTAACTAACGGATCTAAAGTGATAGTATCACTGAACCCTCTTAAATTCATGGCATGCACATAGTTATATTTTGTTTGACCTGAGAAATAATCGGAAAAAGTCATGTTCACATTAGTCTCTCCGGCACTGCCGTTAATGTCAAATAAATTCACTTGAGCCGTTGTAGATTCGAGTGCTTGCGAAATCACGACATTGAACGCTTGGTGAAATTCGGATTCTTGCGAAGCGTCGAAATACCGTCCCACACAACTGAATGCCTCGCTAAAATCTTGTCCAATGCCGATTACAAAGGGTTTGAGAGCAATTCCTCGACGTTGCAAAAAATCGGAAGCCGCACACGGATCACCTGCACATTCCTCTATGCCATCAGTAATTAAAATAATGATATTCCGACAGTTAGAGCAATGCGGGAAATCCTCGGCAGCCTGTTCAAGCGAATATGCAATGGGGGTGCCACCTCTTGGAACTAAACCTCTGATTTTGTTAACAATACGTCGTCCGTTGTTTTTGGCAAAGGGAATTTCCAACTTGCTGTCTTTGCAATCAATCGGCGGGTAAGGGCTTTGATGACCGAAAACCCGTAAAGCCATTTCTAAATTCGGCGTACCTTCCAGACTATCAACTACATCCATTAGAATGCGTTTGGCGATATTGATTCTCGAATCACTTTGCCAACGGGCATTCATGCTGTTCGAACAATCAAAAATAAACAAAATCCGAGTCGTAATTTGTTGCTCATCCGGAGATGATGTAATCCGAACCTGTCCGTACAAAATCGCTGAACAGAAAAAAAGTAAAATTATATGTATTAGACGTTTATATGCCATTATCTAAACTAAAAATTCAATAACAATTCGAGTGTGATTTTATCGTGCCAAGCAAAACTTTCCGGTCCAAAATAGAACTCAACATCATTTTTATCCACGAAATATCTTTCATAATTCAATCTCAATTCTGTTCTTCTTACAACTTGATGAAAACCAAGATTTAAGCCCACAGTCAAACGATTGGCATCTGAAATATCAGCGTGATTGATTTCACCCATCATATCCCAACGGGCGACAGGTTCAAGATATTTAAGAAGTTGATTTTCAGTCTTAAATACATTGCTAACTTGCAAGTTATAGCCGAGTTTTTGCAACGTTTGGTCGAATGCTCTGTAAGTCCCTCTCAAGATTTCAGCCTCAAACGTAAAGCCATCGCCAAAATTATCGTTGAAATAGCATAAATCTGCTGCGTACAATTCATTTTTCACCTGATCTCGATCTGTAAAATAACTGGTTCTCAATGAAGTCTGAAAATTATCCATCGAACCAAACATCAATCGAAATGCACATCCTTTATGATCCGTCCAGCGCGGATTATTCGTTCCTGCACCGTTAAACAAGGCAGCACTAAGGTTGATCGGAAAATCGTCTGTCAAAAATTGATAGTTTGCGATTAGTCCAACATCTCGCGACGCTCCACTCATATACTTGTGAATCAATGATCTATTGGCAAATATCATCGTGCCCGGTGTGATGATGTGCCGTGGAATAAACGGCAAAAATGTTTGTCCGAATCGAAGTGTCAGGTTTTTTATGGGTGTCAACTGAACATCTGCATCTAAAATTTGAAATCGTCCTTCATCATTAAGATCGATTTGCAGGGCATAACTTATCCACGAGTTTGCGTTGCCGGATGCGGAAATACGGGCATTGCGAACATTGAACCGACCAAGATTATCGTTGAAACTGTATTCATATTTCGTTCGCAAAGTACCTCTAAATTGGGGTCTTGTATCCACTTGAGCCTCCGAATTGAGTTCCCGTACATCGGTGTCTTGTGCCGTCAAAACCACACAAATTACTGAAAATAAAGATATTAAAGCTGATTTTTTCATTAATTAGTAATCTCCTAAAGTTTCGTTAAGTTGCGATAGTGCAAGTTCTGTTTGTTCGGGATTTGTTGTTGTTCCGTGATATTTGTAGTTGTTTACCATGAAATCAATCCCCCGCCCCATCTCGGTTTTCATTACAATAAATACAGGTTTTCCGGTTGTCAATTTTTCTTTTGCCTCATTCAAAACCGCAAAGATATTTTCAAAATTATGCCCGTCCATTTCCAAAACTTGCCATCCAAACGCCTCGAATTTCGCCCGTAAATCACCCAAATCGCAGACATCTTTTGTGGCTCCATCAATTTGCAAACCATTGGCATCAACAACAGCAATCAGGTTGTTCACGTTTTTGGCAGCAGCAAACATGATCGCCTCCCAATTTTGACCTTCTTGCAATTCGCCGTCTCCGCAAAGGCAGTATACGAGCGACTTATCGCCGTTAAGTTTTTTCGTGAGTGCAGCACCGATACTCACCGACAAACCTTGTCCGAGCGAGCCGGAAGCCACGCGAACACCCGGTAAATGATGCGAAATACTCGGATGCCCTTGCAAACGAGATTCCATTTTTCGAAACGTACTCAATTCACTTTTGGAAAAGTAGCCCCGATGTGCCAAAACGCTATAAAATACAGGGGAAATATGCCCGTTTGACAGAAAAAACAAATCTTCGTTTTCTCCACTCATTTTGAATTTGTTGGGAGCAATGTTCATCACGTTGAAATACAATGCGGTAAGGAAATCCGCACACCCCAACGATCCACCCGGATGCCCGGATTGAACTTGTGCCGTCATGCGGATAATATCTCTACGCACTTGGCTTGCTATGTCTTGCAGTTCGGAAATAGTTTTCATAGTTACATAAATTTACAATCTGCAAAGATACGAAAAAAAATTGAAATCTTATGATTTTTTTTCTAAAATCTGCCAAAGATTTTCTTTCGGAACCGGAGCAACAATTTTCACAACTTCATTTTTGACGGGATGCACAAACTCCAACGTTCGTGCATGTAAGGAAATCGAGCCATCGCGGTTGGAACGATCAAAACCATATTTCAAATCACCTCGAATCGGACTCCCGATTTCGGCAAGCTGTACACGGATTTGGTGATGTCTTCCCGTAAATAATTTGATGTCCAACAAATAATAGTTTTCACTTGATGCGATCACATGATATTCTAATTCAGCCTTTTGCCAACCTTTTTTTTCAATTTCCGATGCAAACGATTTATTTTTTTTTTCGTTTTTTTGAAGCCAATGCACTAATCTGTCGGAATTTTTTGACGGTTTATTTTTTACAATCGCCCAATACGTTTTATGAAATTCTCGATCGTGAATCAGTTTGTTGACTCTCGCCAAAGCCTTGTCAGTCTTGGTAAGTAGCAAAACACCGGAAGTCGGTCTATCTAAACGATGAGGCAATCCAACGTAAACATTTCCGGATTTATGATCGCGTTTTTTGAGAAAATTTTTCATCTCATCAACGATACAAACATCTCCGGTTTTATCGCCTTGCACGATCTCACCTGCAACTTTATTTATCGCAATCAGATGGTTGTCTTCGTAGATGATGTTCATGGTTTGGTTTCACATATCTAATAGTGAATCAAGTCGTTGCTCATCTTCAAAAAACGTCGAACGGCAAAGTACGACGAAAGCCATGTGAAAATTATCGCAATAGCGAAAATTCCCGCAAACAAGAGTAAAAACCAATCAATATCTTTGATGGTTACGATGTCAGGAGCGTAAGATTGGACGTAATACAGCACAAATGTTATGGTTATGCATGACAATGCCGCACCAATAATACCTTGCAAAATTCCGCGTTGAATAAACGGTTTTCGAATAAAACTTTGTGTTGCCCCAACAAGCATCATACTCTTTATCAGCAAGCGTTTGGAGTAAACCGACAACCGAATAGTATTATTGATTAATGCAATCGCTATCAATAAAATTATCGCACTGATGCTAAGCAAAACGAGACTAATTCGTCGTACATTATCGTTGATAATTTGCACCAAATTTTTCTGATAATACACTTCTTGAACTTCGTTGATTTGCATCAATTGATGTTCTAAAATCGCCATACTATCGTTGTTTGCATATTCTGCTTTCAAGCGTATTTCAAGCGATGCCGACAACGGATTGTAACCAATAAAATCAACAAAATCCTCGCCTAAATCTTGGGTGAGTAATGTCGCGGCTTCTTCTTTGGATACAAAAACGGTACTTTTCACAGCAGGCGAAAAGTCCAATTGCTTTTGTAACCGTGCAATATCGGCGTCTTTGGCGGCATCTTTCAATACAACCGTAACGCCGATATTCTCGCGAACGTAACGAGATAATTTGTGAGCATGAATCAAAATAAGACCCTGTATGCCCAGTAAAAACAGGACAAGCGTAATACTAATCACCGAAGTGATATACGAATTTCGCAGTCGTCTTTTTTGATATTTTTCCTCTTGTGTACTCATTAATTTTATTTCACGCCGGTGATTTCAATATCGAAAATCAAAGTTGAAAACCCTGGAATAGAGCCTTGTGTACGTGATCCGTAAGCCACGTTTGATGGTATAATCAGAGTTGCTTTTGTACCGGTTCTCATCCCCATAACCGCATTGTCCATCCCTATAATCACCTGTCCTATTCCTACCGTAAATTCAAGTGGTTCGTACGTGCGTTGAGGTGTAAAAAGATCGTTTTCTTTTGCAATATCTTCAAGACTTGTATCAAAAATTGTTCCATCTGTTAAACGACCCGTGTAGTTCATCAAAATCGTTTTTCCTTGATTTGCAACAGCACCGGTTCCTCTATTGTGAATAATCACATAAACGCCGTCATCGTTGGGATTTACAGTGATTCCGTTTTCTTGGATATAGGTTTCCAATCTCTCGGCTTCTTCGGCTTCACCTTTGAGTTGATCCTCTTCCATTTTGATTTCAAAGGCTTCTTCATCGTAAACACCTTCAACTTTGATAGTGTAAAGCAAGAACTTGTTGTTCGGATCTCCCTGCATACCCGGATTGTATTTGATCAAAGTATCGAGATTAAACGCAAACGTTACGCTGTCGCCCTTTCCAATCATTTTGAGAGCTTCCATCAAATCTCCGCTGTGTTGCGATTCCATCACTTGGAACAACGGTTCCGGACTACCTTCATTGGTATACTCCAATTCTTCGCCCAAATACACCCAAATTTCGGCAATAATGATGTCGCCAATTTGTGCTCTCGGACTGTTGGTTTTTACGTGGAATTTGTAATTCAAACCCGTTTTGTTTTTTTTGAATCCTTTAAGATCACCTCTTCCGCAAGAGGTCAAAATGCCTGCCATCATTAGGAAAGCTGCTGCTGTAATGAGAATTTTTTTCATGATTTTGTTTGTTTTGTTTGTTTTGTAAGGACGAGTTTCAAATTCACCCTTACGGATAATTAAAAGTTATTTTTTTGTTTGAATTCAGGTAATAATGTCTCAAATTTTTGAATGGTTTCTTGCATGGTGTCGAATGAATTTCCTCCGGCTGCGTTTCGATGTCCTCCGCCATTGAAAAAGGTTTTAGAAAATTCATTACAATCAATTTCGCCTTTCGAACGAAATGAAATTCGAATGCGGTTTTCTCTTTCCGTAAAAAATGCAGCAAATTTGATGCCTTTTATTGAAAGTGCATAATTCACAATACCTTCCGTATCGCCCGGAATATAACGGAAATTCCGCAAATCTTCTTTGGTCAAATATATATAAGCCGTCAAAAAATCCGGCAAAACCGTCATGCGATTACTCAAACAATGTCCCAACAACCGCATTCTGTCTTCCGAAAACGTATTGTAGATGTCTTGATGAATACGCCATGGATCTATGCCGGTTTCAATCAATTTTGCAACAACTTCAAACGTTCTTTGATGATTGCACGAATAGCTGAACGATCCGGTATCCGTCATAATTCCAACATAAATAGCCTCTGCAATAGCTGTTTTTACAGGGTTTTCAGGAGTTAACCGCGTAATCAATTCATAAACTAACTCGGCGGTTGATGAACTTTCAACATTCGAAAAAATCAAGTCAAACTGTTCCATTTCAGGTTCGAGATGATGGTCAACCAAAACCTTTAATGCCTTTGATTTTTTGGCGATTTCCTCCAATTTATCTACTCTCGAAAACGACTGAAAATCGTTGCAAATCATTAGGTCTGCATTGAGAATTAAATCCTCTGCTTTGCTCATGTTTTGACCGGCAATTACTGCAGTTTCAGAATCTTTAATCCATTTCAAATTCTGTGGAAAATCATTGGGCAAAACCATTTGCGGATTTTTTCCTAAGTCTTGCAAATACCCGTACCACGCCACACTCGACCCAATTGCATCACCATCGGGATTGTAATGCGACAAAATCACAATACGTTCCGACATTTCAATCGCAGTTTTAAGTTTAGATATGTGGTTAAAAAGATTCATTCAAAGAAATATCTTGCAAAGATACTGAAAAAATCAGACATGAGCAAATAATTTCAATAATTTATTCAATAATGCTATTTTTCCTTCGTCATTTTTGCGTATATAGGCTTGCTGAATAAACCACAACCAACGGCGTGCAATATCAACATTTGAACAAGGTGTAATATCCGCTACATTCAAGTCTGCACCTGCATTTGCAAAAAATTCCAATAAGTTCGTCAACGAGAATTTCGCCGCACTTTTGTACGGAGTTGGAAGGATTTTATACGGATTCGAATAAAACAAAACATCGTCAATCGCTCTATTTTCAGGAGAATTCGTGTATGCCAAAATAAAATTCGACAACAATTTTACACCCCAAAACGAAATGTTTTGTGTTTGTGCAAAATATAAATACAACAATCCAAGCGTGGTATCGTTTCCTTTTTTATTCTTCAAAACACTGTAAATGAAATAATTCGAAAGTAGAGATGGTTCTTGTTCGTCTGCTTCAAATTTGTGTTTGTCATAAAAAATTCGATCTATAATTTTGATTTTTTCCAAAATCGTTTGATAGTCGTTCAACTCGAGCCACATATCCATTTTGATTTGAGTAAGCGGTTCAATAATACTTTGCTTTGAAAAATTAAAATCGCGAATTTGTTCAACCAAAATCATCAATTCGAGCAAATCTTGTTCTTCACTTCGGATCCATTGTTCGAAATTTTGATGTAATTTCTCAATCTGAATTTCATTCAAAACTTCGGAAATTCGATCTATGGAATCCTTGTCAGATGCGGAAACCAGAGCATTTTCCAAATCCGGAATCATCATCGAACCTATCAACAAAATTTCGTCTTTGACTTGCGAAAAAATTCGTTCGTCGGGGTCTTCGATGAGTTTGATTAATGCAGATATTTTGCGATTGTCTTCCATTAAATATCTAAAATTCGATCTAAGAGCATTTCGATACTGTCTTCCATCGTTTTTTTGTAGTTTTCCGAGAATTTTTTGGTTACACGATTCGCTACAACCAAGCAGGCTGTCATGGTTTGGTGTCCAAGCGATTGCCCGAGTCCGTAAAGTGCGGACGTTTCCATTTCGAGATTTGTAATTTTCAAACCGTTGTATGCAAACGATTTCATCACATCGTGCATTTGCGGAAACGCAAGCGGCAAGCGTAATACACGACCTTGCGGACCATAAAATCCTTGTGCTGTTGCCGTGATTCCACGATACATATCATCTTTGGCAATACGTTCCAATAATTCGTCGGACGCTTTTACAAAATACGGAATTGGTAGTGTTTTCAACCATTCTGCGTGATTCAAAAATGCCTCTTGCATTTTTCTATCGCACACATCATTCGCAGGTTTGTAAAAATTCATCAAACCGTCAATGCCAAATGCGCAGGCAGATGCAATAAATTTGTTCACTTCGATATTTTCTTGCAACGACCCGCAAGTTCCTATTCTCACAAGGGTTAGCGACGTTTTTTGATCTTTAATTTCACGAGTTTTGAGGTCGACATTCACCAACGCATCCAATTCATTGATGACAATATCCAAATTGTCGGTTCCCATTCCAGTGGATAAAACGGTCAGTGGTTTTCCTTTGTAAACGCCGGTATGCGTACAAATTTCGCGATTCATTTGTTTGTGGTCAATACGTTCCATGTATTTCGAAAACGTCGGAACACGCCCCGGATCACCAAGCAGGACAACAGTTGGAGCTAATTGTTCGGGTTGCAAATGCAAGTGATAAACGCTACCATCGGCGTTTTGCGGAAATTCTGATGCTTGAATCATAATCTTGTTTTTTTTATCGGTTAATACACTGCAAAAATAGTGAAAATTTTACTATTTTTTGTGCTTTTGGCGAGAAGTTATTAACAAGACAATGTTGTTCAAAATTCAATTCAAAATCGAGTTGAATTATGGCACTTAAAAGAGATTAACGAATGCAACGAAGCGTGATTCCGATGCCTTTGTAGTACCAATTTTGAGGATAGATAACGCCATTTGTGCAGAAGTACAAGCCGAATCCAACGTCTGCACTGTCCTCCGACAGCGACCAGTAGACTCCGAATAAACCTTGACCGTACAACGAGCCGAGTGAGCCACAACCACCACCGTAAGCATCACCCCAATCGCTGAAATATCGATCAAGTTGAGCCTGCGAGGAATGACCGTTCACTTCGGATGAATAACGATTTTCACCGCTAAAACCCAAAGCAATATCTAAATTGCGAAAATCAGCAGAATCAGGAACACGCCAACCTTCAGGACAAAGATTTTCGACCTCAGTAACTGCACGCCAAGAAAATAAATCACCTTTCTGTCCGGGATTGGAACGGCAATCAACATTGTAAGAACTCGTTTCAGAATTGTAGCCACTAAAAGTGTTTTTGTCGCTACAATCAGAGGCTTGAACGGCATCTGACCATTCTTGAGTAATACCATTACCGGAAATTGTCCAAATGGAATCGGTGGCAAAACCGGCTTTGCCGAGAGCAGTGTCCCACGTTTTAGGTTTGTCGGCATTGTTGTTGTCGCAAGATGTCGCGAAAGCAAGCGATAAAATCATCGCAGAATAAAGAAATTTTTTCATATTTTTTTGGTTATTGTTTTGATTTTGCAAAGATACGAAAAATTTTTGGAATGGACAAACTTTATAGAGGAATGGGATAAAAATAAATCAAGTAACAAAACTTTGTTAATTACTTTCTGGCACGGTATTTGTTTATACATAATAATAGTAGTATCTTTGCAAATTGAAAAAGAGCAAAAATCATGGATCAAAACACGAGTCTAAAACTGCGTAATGCGTTAGTTTACAGTAATGAAGAAGCACATCGTCTGCACAATGAAATCGTCGATATCGAGCATATAATTTTAGGTATTTTGCGAGAAGGTACGGGTACTGCCGTGAATATCCTGAACGATTCGGGTGCCAATTTGACAGAAATTAAAGAGCGTTTGGAAGACAAAATTGCCAACCGTTCCGGAAATTCACAACCTTTGCACAATTTGCCGTTGTCCAAAAACGCCGAACGCATCCTGAAATTAATGTGTTTAGAGGCTAAATCGTTGAAAAACGATATGGTCGGAACCGAACATTTTGTTTTGGCAACCTTGCGTGATGAAACGCATAATTTTAGTGTAATCGCTAAGGATTTTGGCGTAGATTATATGGGATTCAAAGATAATTTGCAAAACGTTTTGGCAGGAAAATCTCTTGTGAAAAACTATCACGAGGACACCGACCTGCTGGATAATCCAAACGGCAAAAACCCCGATAATTTCAAGAGTTCCACAGGAACAACCACTGCAAAAACTCCGGAAATCAAGTCGAAAACACCGGTTTTGGATAATTTCGGACGAGATTTGACGCGTTTTGCTGAAGAAGGACGCTTGGATCCGGTTGTTGGACGTCAGGTGGAATTGGAACGCATTGCTCAAATTCTCAGTCGCAGAAAGAAAAATAATCCGATCTTGATCGGCGAACCGGGCGTTGGGAAGTCCGCAATTGCAGAGGGTTTGGCACTTCGAATTACACAACGAAAAGTACCGAGAGTTCTTTTCGGAAAACGCTTGATATCGTTGGATGTTGCAGCATTGGTAGCAGGAACGAAATATCGCGGACAGTTTGAAGAACGTATGAAAGCGGTGCTCAACGAATTGGAAAAAAATCCGAATATCATCCTGTTTATCGACGAAATTCACACCATTGTTGGAGCCGGAAACGCCTCAGGGGCACTTGATGCATCTAATATGTTCAAACCTGCACTGGCTCGTGGCGAAGTGCAATGTATCGGTTCCACAACGTTAGACGAATATCGCAACAATATCGAAAAAGACGGTGCTTTGGAACGGCGTTTTCAAAAAGTGATGGTGGATGCGACGTCCACCGAAGAAACTTTGGAAATTCTCGACAATATCAAAGGAAAATACGAAGATCATCACTTGGTTACGTATACTTCGGAAGCGTTGAAAGCCTGTGTTTACTACACAAACCGCTATATCACCGATCGGTTTTTGCCGGATAAGGCGATTGATGCTTTGGACGAAGCCGGTTCGCGTGTACACATCACAACGATGGATGTTCCCGAAGAAATTATCGACATTGAAAAAGAAATTGACGAGGTTCGAGAGAAAAAAAGATCGCTTGTAGACCTTCAAAAATATGAAGAAGCACAGGTTTGGCGTGATAAAGAAATCGATTTGGAAAATCAACTCGGAAAAGCTAAAAAAAATTGGGCGGAAAAAGCAAATATCAATCGTGTTGTGGTCACGGATGAGGACGTTGCAGAAGTGGTTTCGATGATGTCGGGTGTGCCGATTCAACGGGTTTCGCAGGATGAAGGACAACGTTTGATTAATATGGAAGATTCCATTCGCAAGACGGTTGTTGGACAAGATGCGGCGATTGCCAAGATTGTTAAGGCGATTCGTAGAAATCGTGCCGGAATTAAAGACCCGAATAAACCCATCGGAAATTTCATTTTCTTAGGTCCTACAGGTGTCGGAAAGACGCATTTAGCTAAGATGTTAGCGAAATATATGTTTGATTCGGAAGCTGCTTTGATTCGAATTGACATGAGCGAATATATGGAAAAATTCGCGATTTCTCGCTTGATTGGTGCTCCTCCGGGTTATGTGGGTTATGAAGAAGGCGGACAATTGACGGAGAAAGTTCGGCGGAAACCCTACTCTATCGTGCTTTTAGATGAAGTTGAAAAAGCACACCCGGATATTTTCAATTTGTTGTTGCAAGTGTTGGATGAAGGGCAATTGACGGACAGTTTGGGACGAAAAGTGGATTTTCGAAATACGATTATCATCATGACTTCGAATATCGGTTCTCGACAATTGAAAGATTTTGGTCAAGGTATCGGTTTTGCCACGTCTGCCAAGGAATCCGCAAAGGCATCGCAAAATCAAAGTATCCTCGAAGGGGCTTTGAAAAAAGCATTTACGCCCGAATTTTTGAATCGTATTGATGATGTGATATTCTTTGAATCGTTAGAGCGAGAGGCTATTCACGGTATTATCGATATTGAACTTGAGCATTTGTTCACGCGTGTGAAAGGTTTGGATGTTGAACTTTTAATTACCGATAAAGCCAAAGATTTTCTCATCGACAAAGCCTGGAATCCCGAATTTGGTGCTCGTCCGTTGAAACGTGCGATACAAACGCATATTGAGGATATGATTGCCGAAGAAATTATTCGTGAAAATTTTAGTGCAGGAATTACAATTACCGTCGACGTAAACGCCGATGTTTCCGGATTAGAAATCAAGAAGTAAAGATTAAATTTAAGGTTGCGATATCACGTCAATAAACACCGGCAGATGGTCGGCAAAGCCGCCATGATAGCGGGTTCCGATATAGGTGCGGAATGGTTTCTTACCCATATTGACTCGATCGTCTTCAAGCAAAAAATCAGGGTCGAAAATATGGGCTTTTTGATCTGAAATTGATAAACCGTTGATGTTTTTTACAAGGGATTTCGAAATCATAATTTGGTCAATGATACTCCATGTTTCACGGAATTTGTGAGAACCTTTTTTACCCTCAAAACGGCACATTAAATTGAGCATATCATCGGATTGAAAATTCGTTGTATCGCATCGTGAACGAAACGAAATCGCTATACTTTCATCCGACGGTTCATCATTGAAATCGCCCATAGTAATGATGTTTGCCGTTGGATCTTCGGCTAAAATGCTATCGACTTTTTGTCGCAGTAAATTTCCTGCAAGTGCTCTCCTACTCTTGGTTTGCATCAATCCACCAAATTTCGATGGAAAATGACACACCATAATATGCACCGTATCTCGCTGAAACAACACGCCTTTCACATATAAAAAATCTCGTGTTCTGGAAATCGTATCCGGTGGAATAATCAATAAAATCGGGTAATGCACGAGAACTTCAAATAAATCCGGACGATAAATCATCGCCACATCAATTCCTCTCGAATCTGCGGATTCGTAGTGAATGTAGCGATAGTTGTGATTTCGTAAAGGCGTCCCGCGAGTTAAATCTTGCAAAACTTTTTTGTTCTCAATCTCGCAAAGTCCAAGAATAGCAAGCGGTTGCTCATTTCCTAAGGCAGCAATTACTTTGAACAAATCTTTTTGTTTTTTTTCGTAGCGGGCTTTAGTCCAACGATTCGCACCTTGTGGCGTCCAATCTTTATCATTTTTAATGGAATCTTTGAAATAGTCGAATAAATTTTCGACATTGTAAAAAGCGATGCGAGCGGTATCGCTAAAACCGTGGTCTGCCCAGCATTTTGAAGCCAAACAGAGCAATAAAATTGTGAGTTTTGTTTTCATCGTATAAAATTTATTGCAAAGTTGCGGATTTTTTCTTATCTTTGCAAATTAAAAATTGTTAAAAAGTGTTAAAAAGTGTTAAAAAGTGTTAAAAAGTGTTAAAAAGTGTTAAAAAGTGTTAAAAAGTGTTAAAATTGACGTTTTTTCTTATCAAGTGTTGTAAAAATGAATCCGACCGAATTATTACTTCAACATCGAAGTATTCGTAAATATAGTTCTAAACCGATTGACTCCAATCTTCTCAATCGCTTGCTGAATGCGGGAATACGTGCATCTACAACGGGAAATATGCAAGTGTATAGCGTCGTTGTAACGCAAGATCAAGAGCGAAAAGAGCAGTTAAAAAAATGTCATTTCAATCAAGCGATGGTTTCTGAAGCACCTGTTGTTCTAACGTTTTGTGCAGATGTGAATCGTTTCAATGCATGGTGTAAATCGCGAAATGCAGAACCCGGCTATAACAATTTTCTATGGTTTATCAACGGAGCAATAGATGCAATTTTAGTCGCACAAAATGTCTGCATCGCCGCAGAGGACGCCGGTTTGGGAATTTGCTACTTAGGTACTGCAACCTATATGGCAGATGAAATTATCGAACTTCTGAAACTTCCTCACGGTGTGATTCCGATTACAGCAATCACATTGGGCTATCCTTCTGAAACACCTGAATTAACAGACCGTTTGCCGTTAGAGGCTGTGGTTCATCACGAAGAATATCTCCCCTACTCTACCGAAAAAATCAACAAACTTTATCACGAAAAAGAAAATTTGGAATTCACCAAAAAACTTTTAGAAGAAAATCAACTTCCGAATTTAGCACAAATTTTCACGGAAAAACGATACAAAAAAACTGACAACGAATTCTTTTCTGAAAAATTTATGAACACATTGATAAGACAGGGCTTTTTGAGTGATTGAGAAAGAATTTACAATTTACAAATTTACCATTTACGCTGTGCCAAATAGTAAATAGTAAATCCGTAAATAGTACATCGAACGACTAAATCAACAACTAAACAATTAAACAATTAAACAACAAATGCTCCGCAATTATCCATCAGACATATTAGACCTGTTTGTACGTGCTGTCAAAGGCAATAAAGTGGCATTTCAAACGTTGATGACTACCGAAAAATGTCCGGAATTAGCCGCCTTTTCAAATGCTATCAGAGGAGATGTAGATGCCGTAATGTGGCTGCGGGCAAAGGCAAAAGAGTTGTGGCTCATGTATGTGGCATTGGATAAAAATGAACCTGCATTCAAAAAACTTCAGCAAAAAGATGATAAATTCGACATCTGTTTTGTGTTGGCGTGTCGCAACAGTATTGCAGGAAAGCATTGGTTATCGGAACAAAATTATGCACATTTTTTGCCCGTTTGCGAAGCCATCGCGAAAGCATTGAGTACAACAAACAAGGAACGTTTTTTGGGTTGGTTATACAACGGATCAGTTAGAAAATTACATTAAAAAAGATGAAAAATAAAATTAAAAAGATAGTTGGAATGTTTGTATTTTTGCCCCTTTTGGGTATGGCACAAACTTTGGAATTATTGACGATTGAACAGGCTATTGAAATTGCTTTGGATAACAATTTTTCGATAAAAATAGCAAGAAATACAGCAGATCAAGTCAACGCAACTTGGGGAAATGCCGGTGCATTGCCATCTCTCGGCTTGATCGGAAATTTTTCCAAAACAGAACCCGCAGACGCAACAGCTCGTGTAAATGTTGATTTGGGTTGGACAATTTTCGACGGATTGGGAATGTTTGCAAGTTACGATAGATTGAAATCTTTGGACGAAATCAACAACATTAATTTTCGAGCAACTGTCGAACATACCGTTCGACAAATTATCAATCAGTATTACCTGATTGTGAGTACCGAACAACAGTTGATATCCATCAAACAAACCTTAGATGTGTCGCAAGCACGTTTCGATTATGTGCAAGCCAAATATGAAATCGGTAGTGCATCAAGATTGGCTGTACTGAACGCCAGAGTGGATTTTAACACCGATAGCAGTTCTTATCGACGCAGTTTGGAATTGATTTTGTCGGCAAAAACTAATCTCAATCAATTGCTGGCACGTCCCGTGGATACTGACTTTGCCGTTGTCGATGATATTCCTTACACACAGTATTTAGACTTTGCCGAAACGCATGCCAAAGCTCTTGAACAAAACACAGACTTGAATATCTCTCGTTTGCAAACCATGATGGTTGAGGCATCGAAAAAAGAAGTCAATTCGTTGCTAATGCCGACCGTTACTGTGAATGCAGGCTACGATTTTGTCAATCACAACATGATTGATCGAGGTTTTTATTACGGTGCTACTGCAAGAATGAATCTGTTCAATGGCTTGGAAACTCAACGCAGACGCCGAAATGCACAGTTGGCTTTTGAAAATGCAACGCATGCCGAAAATGAAACATTGCTCCATCTGGAAACACAACTTCGTTTGAATTTTATCAACTACGAAACCAATCGAGATTTGGCAAGTTTAGAAACTGAAAATATCGAAGTTGCTAAGCAAAACATGGATATTTCGCTCGAACGGTATCAGCTTGGAAACCTCTCTGCACTTGAACTTCGGGAGGCTCAACGTAATTATTTGAATGCTATAAATCGCTACACCAATAGTTTGTATTTAATCAAACTTTCGGAAACCATTTTGCTACAATTAGCCGGAGAATTAGTCAAATAATTTATTGAAAAGGTCTCTCTCTCAACTTCAACCATACAGGCAAAATTAAGCATGCCATGCGTGGCATTTTGTGAAAAAACACGACCGCCATTCGTAAAGAAAAATGCTTTTTATAGAGCGGATTTTTTTTGTAATCCGGACAAAATTTTGTAAATTCTTGATAGATTTCTCGTATGGTTTTTACCTGTGGACACTTGGCATTGGTTAGATAATTCAAGGTGGAAACCAAAAAAACTTTTTTCAAATAAATAAATTGCAATTCTTGTTTATATTCATCGTAAAAATGATGCGTTTTTGAAAAATCAAACAATTGACTAAAAACAGAAAGTTTGTCGAGATAGCGTTTTTCATCTCTATTATTGCTCAACGAATTCGGATAGAATGTGTAGTGATACATGGGTTTGTCTACGTACGCAATGCGTTCGGCACACAGTATACAACACGCCAAAAAATAATTATCTTCGACACCTTTTTCCTTGGAAAAAGTTATGTTGAATTTATCCAAAAATTCGCGACGATAAATATAAGACCAAAATTGACACTTGAAATTCGCTAAGAAATCACGTTTGTTGACAATCGGTGTATTCGGCAAAACACGTTGTTTTTTTCGGTTCAAATCCTCCCAAAAAACATTGCAATAACAAAGATCTGCCGAGTGTTGAGTTGCCGTTTCGTACAGCGTTTCATATATATCCGCCTCTACCCAATCATCGCTATCAACAAAGGCAACATACTCGCCTTGAGCCATTTTCAGACCCACATTTCGAGCCGCTCCGGGACCTGAATTGACGGGCGTTTGTGCAAAACGAAACCTATTTTTTTGAGAATGATTTTCGATGTGATTTTGTATAATTTTTATGCTATCATCTTGTCCGCAATCATCAACTATGATAACTTCCATATCTGCAAAGGTCTGTCGCAGTAAGGAATCCACGCATTTGACAATGGTCTTCGATGCGTTGTAAACCGGAATTATGATGGATAGTTTGGGCATGATCGTTCTACTTGAAAATATATCGAATTCCTATGAATGCGTGGAATACCAACGTTTGCAGAAGTCCGTAATGTTTTTTCATTATGGTAAACCGTTCTTTCCATGCCGACTTTTCACGCTGTTTAGAAAATCCGTCAATCAAAAAACGGGATAAAATTTCATTCGAATTGCAAACGATTTGTGCACGTTTCATAAGTTGAATAACCCAGTCGATATCGGCTGCAATTTTATATTGCAAATCATATTTGGGGGCTATTTTTCGAGATACCAAAATAGATTGGTGACATACCATCATTCCTTTTCGAAATGTTTTCCATGTAAAATTCTTAGGTGGTCGTTTCTTCCGAAAACCAAGTATATTGCGGGATTCGTCAACCATCACCGTATCGCCGTAAACGACATCGGCGTTTTTCTCGAAGCATGGAATTAATTTTTCCAACGTTGTCGGTTCGTAGATTTCATCGCCGGCATTCATAAACCAAACATAATCGCCGGTAGCAAGAGTAAGCCCCTTGTTCATGGCATCGTAGATGCCGGTGTCGGGTTCGGAAATAATTTGGATTTGCAGACGCTCTGTATGCCGCACCCCTACAGGGTTTCCGGAAATCAATTCGTTGATAGTTTGCAGGGTATTATCCGTGCTGTTTCCATCCACAATGATATATTCGATATGAGGATATGTCTGATTGATAACGCTCTGAATCGTGCGCTCAATCAGCGTTTCCGCATTATAGCAAACGGTTATTATGGAAACTTTCGGATGCAAGGCAGGGCGCTATTTTTTGTTGTTTTCTCTCCAATAATAATACCCGATCCCCATCAACAAGAGGAGCACAAAGATGGAGCTGTACAAACTGACTTGCCTTGAGACGGTGTGGATTCTCGAGTAATAGGTGAACTCAATTTAATGTTCACCCTCAGGGATAACAAGCCCCCGCAAGATGTAGTTCACACGGACGATGGGTATTTCCTCTCCATCAATCTTTGCCCTCCAATTGCGATAGAAGACCTCTGAAAACACTGCAAACTGTGGTGTTTCCGCCGATGTCTTATAGACTAACTTGTTGGGTTGATAATGCGTGAGCCTGATGCTCGCAAGCGCATCTCTTTCAAACGTGAAATCGCCAACGACATCACCAAACCTCGACCGATCAACAACGGCTACCGAGCTTGGGTCAAAATCATTCAGTGCCAAAATTTCTTCATCGGGATTTTCTACAAGGTGTATGGAATCCACGAACCACGCGTGTCCGAGCGCCGACACATTCAGTTGCACCTGACCGCCGGGAGCGATGAAATACTTCGTGTTGAGCATGTTCAACACCTCGACATTCAATCCTCGCGACATATGAAAATCGATGACATCCTGGTAGCGGCGCAGTTTCGCAGGGCTATACCCCCCTATCGACTTATGGAAATACGATGTATTCGCCTCGTTGAATGTGTTGCCATCCGCATTAAACACGCGGAAGTTCGGAT
>Ga0099364_10002702_pt1 | contig 28114 bp, 25 predicted proteins | sample TergutTh196P3_FD_73070 | JGI IMG/M metagenome (GOLD analysis project Ga0099364, IMG submission 73070) | Microcerotermes parvus P3 segment gut microbial communities from Pointe-Noire, Republic of the Congo - Th196 P3 | ecosystem: Host-associated > Arthropoda: Insects > Digestive system > Gut ... | reverse complement strand
AGTTCACGCCAGGAAGAGCCGTCTGTATTTGTATTGAGAAAAGAGGAAGCATCATCCCTTACAGCGCAAACTGCTGTTTTTGTTCCGCCACCGTCAATACCAATATAATATTTCAAAGTATACTCCTGTAATTTTTAAATTTACCATATCTCAGTGATGCGTTCTTCAACCTGAAAGAGTCCCATTTTTATTGCTCCATAAAGGCTGGCTTTTTTATCAAGACCTGAAATAATAATATTATGAGGGAGAGGAAAGTACTTTTCAATTTTCTTTTTAAGATGAGTAATTTCCCTTTCTTTAAAAGAACAGGCATCTCCGCCCAAAATAATTACATCAGGATCCAGCACTGTAGCACTGTTCAATAAAACAAGAGCAAAACGATCCAGCAGATTGTTCATTACAGTTAAGGCTTGTTCATCTCCCTTATCAGCCACATCACACAGATTTGAAATGGTATTTACCATGTCTTTTCCATTTAAATCTTTATATTGTTTTGAAACAGCATCATTACACAGCAGGTTTTCGTAATTTATATTGTTTTCCTGTGTAAAATTTGGCATCATATGGCCTATTTCTCCTGCCATTCTGTGTTTTCCGCGAATCATTTTATTATCCATAATAAATCGCGCGGCAAGTCCCTGACCCAACTTGACATATAAAATATTTTCATACTCCTTGCCAACACCTTTCCAGCTTTCACCAATAAGATCCAGATTTACATCATTTTCAATCAATGTTTCAATGGATATGGAATCAAATATTTCTTTTCGTATATCAATTTTATCCCAGCCTTCCCAAAAATACGCCAAATGGCTTTTTCCGGTTTCAGGGTCAAAAACCCCGGGAGTACCAATGATAGCTGCCCAGATTTTTTCTTTGGGTATATCAGCTTCAGAAATAATATTATTTAATGCACAAAGCAGTTGTTCCAAAACAGTTAAGGCATCACTATCATGCGGAATGGGTTCTTCGTAATATTCTACAATATTACCCAATAAATCTGCCAATGCCACTTTAAGACCGCCTCCAACTATGTCAGCGCCAAGTACATAGCAAAAATCACCGCATATATCCATAAGTACTGGTTTTCTGCCCATGTCTGAGTGTTCTGCCCCACATTCCCTTATAATGCCATTTGTCAGTAATTTTGAAGTGTTCCTTGTAACCGCGGTCTGGCTGATTCCCAAAAGCCTTGATAATTCTACCCTGGAGGTCGGTCCTCTTTCGCGGAGTATGGACAGCATCTGATTTTTATTATAATCTCCAATTTGTTTGGGACTTGTGTGATTCATCTATTATTGAAGCCTCGTAAATTAATGTAGTTAATAAATTTACTTTATTAACTCTAATTATACCCTATAAAATCCAGTTGTCAACCATAATTTTTTATTTATTTAATATTTTTAAAAAATTTTTATGAATTCAGTTGACAGAAAAAAATTTATCCTTTATAATTAATTACCTATGTTAATTAACTTAGTCAATTTCCATTTAGCTATTAGCTCGATATATTCGAGAGCAAATAGAACTGCCGTTGTATAACGGTAAAAAATTTGAAAGGAGCAAAGAATGAGAAAATTTTTATGTTTATTTCTGATTCTAATGGTTGCAGGAGTACTTTTTGTTTCCTGTAGACAAGCCGGCAGGGGAGATGCTGGCCAGGCATTCCAACCAGTACCCCAGGGACCCTGGGATACACCTTATGCTAATACTGTACATATAAATGCCTCAGCACCCCATGGTACAAACTGGTTTTTTCAGGACGGGGATGATGTAAGCAATAGCCCATGGACCAGGTTATACAGAGACAGGCTGAATATCGAAGTGAATTTTGAATGGACTACAGCAGAAGATCAATATGAAACACGCCTTAATCTGGCTATTTCTGCCGGGAACCTTCCTGATGTATTTGTCATTCCATCGACAGCAGATCCTCGTCTTTTTAACCAGTTAGCTGAATCAGGCATGCTTTTAGACCTTACTGATGCATACAATAACCATGCATCACAGCGTCTTCGCAACCATGAACTTGTAGACCCTGATACCATTAAGGGTTTTACAGTTAATGGCAGAATCTATGGTATACCACGTTATTATTATGGCCAGATTGACCAGCCCTGGCATCTTTGGTTACGTAAAGACTGGTACGAAGCAGCAGGTTCTCCGCAAATAAGAACAGTTACAGACCTTGAAAACCTTGCCAGACACTTTATGCGAACCTATGGCGGTCATGGTATAGCAGTGGACAATACCCTGCAATGGCTTTTCAGAACAGCTCCCATGTTCGGTGCATATATTGGAAATATTCACGAAAACAATTATTTCTGGCGCCCTGATGCAACTGGCAGGCTTCGCCCTGGAATCGCTTTCCCGGAATTTTTGGTTGCACTTGAGCATTGGCAGAGATGGTACAGAGAAGGCATCATCAATCCGGACTTCATGACCCTGGAACCCTGGTCAACAGCCGGGGATGATATCTTAAACGGCAGAGTTGGTATTCAGCCCTGGTGGCAATGGTGGGGATGGATGTATGGTCCTAACATCGTTGCTCTGCAAGGCAATGACTCCTATTTTGTTCCCATTAACTTACCAACTCTGGATGGCAGACAACCGGCTCGTGGTCAGATATTCTACCCGAATGTGGGTGTAATTGTTGCAAGCGCAAACTTCCAAAATCCAGCAGCATTAATGAAGGTTTTAAGCATGGTTGACCACATGATCTTCAGCCCTGATGCAAACCTCAATACCGAACAACTTGCTTATTACATGGAAGAAGGCCGCGAGCACGCTCCGACACCTGCTTTTGTTGTAATTGACCCCAGTGCAGACATGCTCCAATATCAGTATGTTCTGAGGGCACTCAATGCAAGGGATCCCAGTTCACTTTTTACAACAGGTATGTTGTTTAAATACAGTGATTCTGTTGCATGGATTGACAACAAGAGTCCGCATGGACTTGGTGCTTATCTCCAGATGGGCTTTGAAGGAAGCGCATACGCCAGATCCCAGCATCTTTTTGATATAGACAGGGTAGTCACAACTGCCATGTGGGGTCCACCGCCTCAAGAATTTGATCAGGCTGGCAGCACAGGTGATATAATCCTTGAAGAAGTCATGCAGATCATCATGGGTAATAGGCCTGTAAGCCACTTTAACCAGGTCTTACAAACATGGTATGCTCAAGGCGGACAAATTAAGGAAGACGCTGTAAACAGGCACTACGGCGGACGTTAATAAAAGTTAGTTTAATATCCTGGGGCTTTTGTCCCCGGGATATTGTTTTTGGAGATCTCCATGGAATCAGGAATAAGAAAAGTCGGGTATTTTAGCGGCGGACGTCTGATATTCAAGAACTTTAAAAAAGAATGGCCTTTGCATTTTATGTTAGTCCCAGCACTGGTTGTGACTGCGATTTTTTCATACGGACCAATGTACGGGCTTATTATGGCTTTTCAGAACTTTAGTCCTGTACACGGCTTTGCCCGATCTCCATGGATAGGTCTTGAGAATTTCAGATGGCTTTTTAATCAGCCTCAATTTATACGTACCATACCCAATACATTTTTTATCTCCATGTTTAAAATAGCCCTGGGAACAATATCTTCTGTTGTTTTCGCGCTGCTGTTAAATGAAATTCGCCTGGTCTTTTGCAAACGCTTTTTCCAGACCATTGTTTATATACCCAACTTTATTTCATGGGTTATTCTTGCAGGAGTCATGCAGACTGTTCTGGCTTCTGATGGTCTTGTGAATTTGGCTTTAACAACAACAGGGCTTTCCCGCATACAGTTTTTGGTCAATCCTGATATTTTTCCATGGACAATGATTTGGTCTGATGTCTGGAAAACATTTGGTTTTGGCACTGTTGTTTATCTTGCTACAATTACTTCAATTGACCCTGAACTTTATGAATCAGCGGTTATTGATGGTGCAGGAAGGCTTAGGCAGACATTTGCCATTACACTGCCATTGATGGGACCGATCATAGTGCTTATGGTTACACTGGCTTTAGGAAATATATTGAGCGCAGGTTTTGATCAGATTTACAATTTATATTCGCCAGTTGTTTATTCCAGGGGTGATATTATAGACACATATCTATTCAGGCTGGGCCTTGTAAACGGACGTTTTGCACTTGGCGCTGCTGTTGGTTTGATGAGGGCGGTTGTTTCTCTTGTTTTAATTTCATCGTCTTTATGGATTGCATATAAAGTTGCTAATTATAAAATATTCTAAAGGGATTTTTCCAAGGAGGTAGCGCTGATGTTAAGATCAAAAGGCGAAAAGATATTTAATATTTTTAACTATATTTTTATAAGTCTTGTTTGTGCGTTATGCGCATTACCCATTATTCATATTTTTGCAATTTCATTAAGTTCCAATCATTATGTTGCGGCAGGTCATGTATACCTCTGGCCAAGAGGATTTACTATTCAAGCTTATACATTTGCTTTTCACAGCGGTAGATTTATGCAGTCATTTTGGGTTTCTATTCAAAGGGTATTACTCGGTGTTTCAATAAACATGTTTTTAATGATTACAGTCGCCTATCCCCTCGCAAAATCTGTCCATCGTTTTAGTGCAAGAAATTATTATATGGCATTTTTTGCAATAACAATGATCTTTGGCGGCGGGCTTATACCTTTTTATATATTGCTTGTTAATATGGGCATGTTGGACACTATCTGGTCCCTGGTACTGCCAGGAGGGCTCCCTGTTTTCTCCATGATAATTTTAATGAATTTTATTCGTAGTCTGCCAGAGGAGATGGAAGAAGCTGCTACAATAGATGGTGCAGGTTATTTTACTATACTGTTCCAGATTCTTCTGCCTGTATTAAAACCAGCTCTGGCAACAGTTGCCCTGTTTGCATTTGTATACCACTGGAACGAATGGTTAAATGGCATGCTCTTTATGAACAATCCTCAAAACTATCCCCTGCAAACCTATTTGCAGACCATGCTTGTCAACTTCAGGGAGCTTGTACGCCAGATGGGACCAGAGTACATGCAGCTTATTGCACGTATGAACGAGAGGTCAGGCCGCGCAGCACAGCTGTTTCTTGGGATGCTACCCATCTTGACAATATACCCGTTTTTACAGAAATACTTTACAAAAGGCCTTATTTTAGGAAGCGTTAAAGGATAAGGCTTAAGAATCTTTTTATGATAAACTTAAGTGAATACAGGCCAATCTCAAGACTGGAAGTTCCCAATGAAGAAAAAACATTTTCCAAGTTTCCTCTTATAGATGCACATAATCATTTGGGAAATACTATTTTTGATTCAGATGTTACAACACATCAATTAAAATCTTCAGCAACTCCATTGTCGGTCTATGAATCATTGAAAAGATATAATATAAAACACATGGTAAGCCTTGACGGTTATACTGAAAAAGACAGAATGGAAAAACATATTAAGGAATATGTAGATAAATATCCTGGTTATTTTTCAATATTTACACGTATAGATTATGATAAAATAGAACAACCTGATTTTTCATCCTGGCTGGATATGCATTTTAAAACTTATGTTGATAGGGGTATTACCGGAATAAAAATCCCCAAAGAACTTGGACTTAAGTTTAAATTAAAAAACGGAAAATATCTTAAGCCTGATAATGATATGCTTTGTCCTTTATGGGAAGCAGCTGCAAAATATGATCTTCCAGTATTAATTCATATAGCAGATCCAGTCAGCTTTTTTGATAAAAATATAGATCACACACATGAAAGATATGATGAACTATATGAGCATCCAGACTGGTCATATGGAAATTCCGACTGTCCCAGGTTCAGGGAACTTTTGGACAGCCAGGAAAACATGCTGCAGAAAAATCCTCAAACCCGCTTTATCATTGCGCATGTTGGTTCTTATTCAGAGAACTTAAAAGAAGTAGGCCGCATGCTCGATACATATCCAAATATGTTTATTGATACTGCTGAGCGAATTGCAGAGCTGGGACGCCAGCCATATACAGCACGGGATTTTCTTATTACATATCAGGAAAGGATCATTTACGGTACTGATCTAATCCCCAATAATGCAAATATAAGCGGCAATTACCGCTTTTTTGAAACAAAAGATGAGTATTTTCCCTATAATTCTCTTGATGATCATAATCAAGGGCGCTGGAATATATATGGAGTATATCTGCCTGATGATGTGCTAAAAAAAATATATTTCAAAAATGCCCTAAGATTAATACCTGGTATCAAAAAAATAACAGGATCATGGGAGTAATTCAGAATGATTATTGATTGTCATGTTCACACAAACTTAAAAGCCAATTCAAAAGAAGAATTATTAAAACAACTTGATATGGCTGGTATTGATCAAATGGTTCTTTTATCAAACAGCCCTGCTTCTTTTTACAAGCAAGGCAATCTTGGCGGCCCTGTGGGTACAGGTATATTAACAACTGAAGCAGCCCTGTCTTTGGTTATGGAATGGTCTGCATATTCTGATCGCATTATTCCATTTTATTGGATAGACCCACTTGAAGAAGATGCCTTTGATCAGGTGGATAAGGCTGCGGCTGCGGGTATAAAGGGATTCAAGGTTATATGCAATCGCCATTATCCGGGAGATTCAAAACCCATGCAGGTATGGGAGAGAATAGCTGGGCTGGGCAAACCCATATTATTCCATTCCGGCATACTTTATGGAAACGGACCATGGTCACAGTATAACAGGCCTGTATTTTTCGAAGCGCTTTTTGATATTCCAAACTTGCGTTTTGCCATAGCCCATGTTTCCTGGCCCTGGTGTGACGAGTGCCTTGCAGTTTATGGTTACTGGCAAAACCGCAAAGAACGCGGAACTTCAAGTGCAGAGATGTTTATTGATACAACACCTGGTTCACCTAAAATTTACCGCAATGATATATTCTACAAGATATATAATATAGGCTATGAAATTGAAAATAACATTATCTTTGGAACTGACTGCAACAGTATTTACAGCTCTGACTATACCAAAGAAATAATTACCATGGATAATGAGGCTTTGAAATTTGCAGCTGTTAGTAATGAACAGAGAGATAAATACTATTATAAAAATTTTCTTCGCTTCCTGAATGGATAATATAGGAATAATTATATGAAAGAACATTCATTAAAAACAGTAGTCAAGAAAAATCGCAGCAAACAAATTGCAGGACTTTATTCAGTGTGCAGCGCCAATGAACTTGTACTGCGCGCAGCCATAAAACATGCTGTTAAATATAATTACCCTCTTGTCATTGAAAGCACTGCGAATCAGGTAAATCAATTTGGCGGTTATACAGGAATAAAACCTCATGAATATTTTACTCAGGTTAAGAATATCGCAAGTGAAGAGGGACTTGCACTGGAAAACATGATTCTTGGCGGGGATCATCTTGGCCCGCTTCTTTGGCAAAATGAAAATGAAGAATCTGCAATGCAAAAAGCAAAGGACATGGTAGAAGCCTATACCCTTGCAGGATTTACAAAGATACACCTTGACACCAGTATGAGGCTTGCAGATGATCCTAAAGGGCCCTTAGACTTGAGTGTATGTGCCAGACGCGGTGCTATTCTTGCAAAGGCAGTTTTTCAAAGTTTTGATACCATGTCAAAATCCAGCATGCGTCCTGTCCTTGTCATTGGCAGCGAAGTACCCATTCCAGGCGGCAGTCAGGAACAGGAAGAGTGCGTTGTGCCCACGAGCGCCGATGATTTTCTTGAACAAGTTGAGATTTTTAAGCATGAGTTTCAAAAAGCAGAAGTTGATTTTAATGATGTTGCTGCTTTTGTTGTTCAGCCTGGTGTTGAATTTGGTGATGACTTTGTGTTTTTATATGATGCAAAAAAAGCCGCAGAGCTATGCAAGGCATTAATGAAAGTTGACAATATTGTTTTTGAAGGACACTCTACTGATTATCAAAACCCAGAAAATCTTGCACAGATGGTCAAGGACGGAGTTGCCATACTTAAAGTAGGTCCTGCCCTTACATTTGTGCTTAGAGAAGCGCTTTTTTTACTGGAAGCAATTGAGGAAATTCTTATCCCATCTAACTCTGCTTCTCGCTCAAACCTGAAAAAAACCTTACTAGATGAAATGGACAGCTCTAAAAAATACTGGGAAAAATATTATTCCGGCACTATCGAAGAAATTGAATATAAAAAGTTTTATAGTTATTCGGATCGCCTGCGTTATTATCTGCCTGAACAAAAAGTACAGCAAGCAATACAAAGACTTTTAAACAATGTAAAAGAAGTTCCTCCAGCTCTTTTAAGCCAATTTTTTCCATTACAGTACCGCCGGTATATGCAAGGTAATCTCAAAAATGATCCTCTTTCAATTATCTATGACCGTATAGGGGATCTACTTAATGATTATGCTTCAGCTTGCGGGTATATGTAAAACAGCAAATTACTGGATTTATTTCACGCCAAGACGCAAAGGCACGGAGAGAAGATAGGTAATAAGTATCAGGTAATATAACTGTTACTTATTACTTGTTACCTATTAGCTGATCTTCGCGTCTTTGCATGCTAAAATTCTGGAAAATACCAAAAACAGATGCTTGCAGATATTTTTTTAGCTTTATAATATAAGTTAGTATGTACGATATTATCACAATCGGGGAAATTCTTGTTGAGATCCTCACTGAAAAAATAAATCAGGAATTCACTAGTCCTGGAACCCTATATGGACCCTTTCCGTCAGGCGCTCCAGCAATTGCAATTGATCAGGCTAGCCGCATGGGAGCAAAAACCGCAATCATTTCAAAAATCGGCAATGATGATTTTGGTCTGCTTAATAAACAACGCCTTAGACAAAATGGAGTTGATATTTCTCATATAATTGAAACAGATAATAATTCCACAGGAACTGCTTTTGTAACATATTTTTCCAATGGGGACAGGAAATTCATATTTCATTTTTCCAATGCAGCCTGCGGTGAATTATGTCCTGATGATATAAATGAAGATGTGATAAAAAACACAAAATTCATTCACATAATGGGCTGCTCAATAAGTGGGAGTCTAAGCCTGGGCAAAGCCATTATGCATGCTGTGCGATTAGCAAAAAAGCATAAGACAAAAATCAGTTTTGATCCAAATATCAGGCCAGAACTGCTAAAAAGTAATATAAATAATTATAAAGAAATAATAGAATCCTGTGATATCTTGTTAACAGGTAAATCTGAGTTTGCCAATCTTTTCCCTGAGACTGAATCTGAACATGAACGTGCCATTGCTGATTTATTAAAGCAAAAGGACAGGATTATTGTAATAAAAGATGGAGAAAAAAATACTTGTGTATATACAAGAGCAGAGTCTTTTATGGTAGCACCATTTCCTGCGATCCCTGTTGATGCTACCGGAGCAGGGGACAGTTTTGACGGCACATTCCTGGCTCTTCTTTGCCAGGGCCAGGACTTAAAAACAGCAGCATTATATGCCAATGCAGCTGGTGCCAAGGCAGTAGAAAAAAAAGGCCCCATGGAAGGAAACTCCAATAAACCAAATTTGGACAAATTTATAAAAGATAACCCTGATATTATTGCAGAAGATGCAGAAAATCCCCTCTTTTAACCGTTTTTTAACAAAAGCCTCATATTTCCTTAACAAAAAGACTTTAAATAATAAAACATCTTTTAATTAAGGAGTTAAATTATGAGATTAAAATCAATTGCTTTGTTGCTTATTGTGAGTTTTCTCGCAATATCAACTGTTTTTGCAGGCGGTGGATCTGATTCATCTTCCGGTGCTAGCCAGGCAACTATTTCTGTGGGCGGTTCAACTTCTGTAACCCCTTTGATGGAATTGTTTCAGGCCCAGTATGAAAGTGCCAACAATGTAAGAATCACCATCAGCGGCACAGGTTCAGGGGACGGGATTACAGGTGCAGCAGCAGGTACTTACGATATTGGCATGTCCAGCCGCGAACTTAGACCTGCTGAACTTGCTGGTCTTGATGTTCATGTTGTTGCCATTGACGGTATTGCAGTAATCCTTAATACCAGCAATCCTGTTACCAGTCTGACTATTGACCAGATCAAAAGCATTTACACAGGCGACATTACCCGCTGGGAACAGCTTGGCGCTGCTGCAAGTGGCAAGACAGGCGGTATTGCTGTAGTTTCCCGTGAGCCGGGTTCAGGAACAAGGGGCGCTTTCCAGGAAATTCTTGGATTCAGCGATGCTGAGCTTGTAAGAAGTGCGATTCAATTTGACGGAACAGGCGCTGTCAGGTCTTCTGTAGCTGGAAATGCTGATGCCATAGGATATATCTCCATTGGTTCACTTGACCCCTCAGTAAAGCCTTTAAGTGTAGCTGGTGTTGCACCCACAGTAGCAAATGTTAGGGCAGGAACATACAGGGTCACAAGGCCTTTTATACTTATGACAAGAAGCAATGCTCCTCTTTCCCCAGCAGCAAGGGCTTTTCTTGACTGGACCATGGGTCCCCAGGCCCAGCCCATTGTAAGCACAAGTTGGATCAGTGTAAACTAACAAAATGCTGATTTCCCGTCGCTTTACAGACATTGTATTTGCATGGCTCTTTAGGGTTTTTTCCTTTACAGGAATTGCAGCCCTGGGAGCCATTGTAATTTTTATATTTGTACAGGGAGCTGAACCTTTTCTTTTTCCAACAAGCAATGTCCTTCGTCTTGTAACAGAGAGATTTGATATAGTTACTGTTAACGGGCAGGTCTATGAGAACCACCGCGGCTTTATCGAACTGCCCTGGAACACAGAAAAAGTCATTGTTCAATTTACATACCAAGACGAAGAAAGGGAACTGGTCTTTAACCTGGCCCCGGAGAAAAACAGCATAACAAACCTTATACTACCAATTGATGCAAATGATGCTGTGATTACACATCCTGATGCCTATACAACATCTTTTACTTATCCCGGAACAATTGCCGGGCTTAACCAAAGAATACACATGATTCTGCCTGAACCTTCATACAATATTTTTAGTTTTCTAACAGGCAGGGATTGGCTTCCAACAGACATGAAGGTCTATGGCATTTTACCCATGATACTGGGAAGTCTATTTATATGCATAGGAGCTCTTTTGTTGGGTGTTCCCATAGCAATACTTTGCGCGCTGTTTATGTCTGAGTTTATGCCGCAAAAACTGGCAAGCATTTTCCGCGGCGGTGTGGAACTGCTGGCAGGAATACCCTCGGTGGTTTACGGCTTTTTTGGACTTATGGTGATTGTGCCATTAATTAAAAATACCTTTTCAACGCCAGCAGGGAACAGCCTTCTTGCTGCTATTATAGTCCTTGCCATAATGATACTTCCCACAATAATTGCTGTGTCAGAAAAATGTCTTAAAGCAGTGCCGCGTTCAAGGCGCGAAGCTTCCCTGGCTCTGGGTGCAAGCAAAATGCAGACAGCCTTTAATGTGGTTCTGCCTCACGCTAAATCCGGAGTAATGGCAGCAATCATCCTGGGCTTTTCCCGTGCTGTTGGCGAAACAATGGCAGTAATCCTTGTTGCAGGCAACTCTGTCCAGATGATTACAAATCCACTGCAGAGTGTAAGAACACTTACAGCTACCATAGCCCTTGAAATGGGGTATGCTGCAGAAAGGCATGCAGCAATGCTTTTTTCCATAGGAATTGTGCTTTTAATTATTGTCTTTATTCTTAATGGATTTGTTATGTTCCTGCGAAGGCGGGGAGGGGAAAGCGAATGAAACTAAAACGCAAGGCTGCTGATGGGTTTCTTTACGGCCTTATGATTTTTGCTTCTGTATCTGTTGTGGGTTCTCTTTTGGGAATTGTTATTTATATACTTGTACAGTCCGGTGGAATGTTAAGACCATCTATAGTATTTGGCAGAGGAGAGAACAGCTTTCTTCCCATGATTGTTGCCACATCCTGGACTGTAGTTGTATCTTTAGCCATAGCCCTGCCAATTGGAATAATGACTGCCATTTATCTTAATGAATATGCCCGCAAAACAAGACTAAGCAGTACTTTGGCTTTAGCTATTGATACATTGGCAGGAATACCATCCATAGTTTACGGTCTTTTTGGTCTGCTGCTCTTTGCACGTATTTTTAATTTTGGCCAGTCCATTATTGCAGGCGGATTTACTCTAAGCATCATGATACTTCCTGTGATTATCAGAACAACAGAGGAATCACTCAAGACCGTACCTATTACTTACAGAGAAGCTTCTCTGGCATTGGGTGCTACCAAATTTCAGACCATAAGGCATGCGGTTCTGCCGCCAGCTCTGCCTGGAATTATTACTGCAGCAATACTTGCAACAGGAAGGGTAGTGGGAGAATCAGCTCCTGTTCTGCTTACAGTTGGTATTGCCATGCATCTTCCCAGGAGCATTTTTGAACCTGGAAGAACCCTTACTATTCATTTATATTACCTGACCAAAGAGGCAATTAACCCGGATGATTTTGCCATGGCTTTTACTGCTGCTGCGGTTCTTATCATACTTATTCTTTTAATTAATACTGCGGTTAAGGTTTTAGCATTGAGCTTTGGAAAGGCTGAGGAGAATGTGGATTAATGGAAATAATGAATGAACCTTTACATACAGTATCAGCTTCCAGTATTGAAAAAATAAAAGTTACTGATCTTGATTTATATTACGGTGATTTTCAGGCTTTAAAAAATATTAATTTTGTTTTAAAAAAACAGGAAATCGCAGCTTTTATCGGGCCTTCGGGCTGCGGTAAATCATCTTTTATACGTGTTTTTAACCGCATGAATGATCTTATAGATATATGCCGTGTTACAGGTGAAGTTCTTCTTGACGGAGAAGACATTTACGGTACTACAGATGTAAATGATCTGCGTAAAAGAGTAGGCATGGTTTTTCAAAAACCCAATCCTTTTAATATGAGCGTGTTTGATAATGTCGCATATGGACCCAGAATGCAGGGCTTAAACAGCAGAAAAAAACTTGCAGAACTTGTTGAAACATCCCTAAAAAAAGCAGCATTATGGGATGAGGTAAAGGACAGACTTAAAAAATCAGGTTTAAGCCTGTCTGGAGGTCAGCAGCAGCGTCTTTGTATTGCAAGAAGCATTGCCATGGAACCTGAGATTATACTTATGGATGAGCCAACAAGCGCTCTTGACCCCATTGCAACAGGCCGCATAGAAGAACTTATCCGGGAATTAAAAAAAGATTATAGTATTATTATTGTTACACATGCCATGCATCAGGCATCAAGAATAAGCGACAAGACAGCTTTTTTTCTTTTAGGTGAACTTATAGAATTCGGAGATACAAAAGAAGTATTTACAAATCCCAGGGACAAGCGTACCGAAGATTATATTTCCGGAAGGTTTGGATAAAACAGCTAAAGAGGCAGAATTATGGAAACAAAAAGTTTTATAGAAGAAGAACTAGTAAAACTAAGGGCCAGTATTCTTGACATGGCTTCCCGTGTTGAATCTGATATAGGAAAAGCTCTTGCAGCATTTATTAACGGAGACAAGGAACTTGCAAAAGAAGTAATTGCCAATGACAAAATTATCAACGATCTTCAATTAAAAATCGAGGATGAAACAGCAACTGCAATTGCAACCCAGGCTCCTGTTGCAGGTGATATGCGCGAGTTGATTACAATTTTTAAAATTGCCGGAAACCTTGAGCGTATAGGGGATTATGCTGTTCATCTTGCAAAAGCTGCTATAAAATTAAGCAATGAACCGCCATTCCGTTCCCTTGAACATATAGAAAAAATGGCTGAAACAGGCCAGACAATGCTGCGCTCCGCAGTTACAGCTTTTCTGGAAAGGGATGCAGATGCAGCAAGGGAAACAGCTAAAAAGGATTTTATTATTGATTCTGAACATAAACTTCTTACAGAAGAAATACTTGATTTTATAAAACTAAAAAAAGGCGGTGTAAAAAAAGCTGTACGGATGCTTAAAATCTCTGGAAACCTTGAGCGCCTTGGTGATCACATAACAACAATTTGCGAGAGCGTTGTTTATATGGTAATTGCCAAACGCGAAGAGTTAAATGATTAAGTCAACCATACTGATCATAGAAGATGATCCTGATATTCAAAAATTGCTCTCTTTTGCATTCAGCAATGAAGGCTGGAAACTTGTAATGGCCAGAACCGCAGAATATGGTCTTGAGTTATTAAAAAAAGGTAATATTGACTTGATTATTCTGGATATTATGCTTCCGGGCATGGATGGTTTTAAGGCATTAAAAAAAATACGCGCATTGGAAGGTAATGCAAAAAATATACCTGTTATAATGGCAACTGCAAAAGGAGAAGAAGCTGATATAGTTTCAGGCCTTGAACTGGGGGCCGATGATTTTATTGTAAAACCTTATAGCCCCAAAATATTGGCAGCCAGAATCAGAACAGCACTTAGACGCATTGAAGACAAAAACGATGTTAATGAAAAAACCCAATTCATATCCGGTGAATTAAAACTGGATGCATCAAGACATGAAGCATATTATGGAGATTCGCTTTTGGAATTATCAGCAACGGAGTTTTCGCTTCTAAAGCTTTTTTTATCATATCCTGACAAGGTTTTCAAGAGAAGTCAAATCATTCATGCGATCCACGGACCTGATTATCCTGTAACAGACCGTTCAGTTGATGTGCAAATTCTTTCCTTAAGACGAAAACTGGGACAAGCTGGAAATCGCATAGAAACCATTCGCGGAGTAGGTTATATTTTCCGTAGTGAATAAAAATAATTTAAACGAAGAAATCTATAAATCTGTTTTTGACAGTATGCCACAAGCTGTTTTTATTACAGATTCTGCTCTCAATCTTCTAAGTGCCAATGCCCGTTCTTTTACCATATTCGATATGCCTACATCTGTAAAAACTCTTTTAGAGGCTACTTTCTCTGTTGAACTTGAAACCGAGGCAAAAAAGGCTCTTGAGAAAAATGAAAAAAGCGAATCAGAAATTATTATTTATAAAGGTGCAAAACAGTATATATTTGAAGTTTTGACCATGCCGCTTAATAATCAATATTTAATTATAATTCTTAATGATATTTCAAGAATTAAAAGACTTGAAAAAGTCCGCAAGGATTTTGCCGCTAATGTCTCGCATGAGTTAAGAACACCAATACAGCTTATAAAGGGTTTTTCAGAAACACTTCTTGAGCAAAAGCCGGAACCAGACAAGCTAACTCATGCTCTTGAAATTATACAAAAAAACGCAATTATTATGGAAAATCTTACATCTGACCTGCTAACACTTGTCAGCTTGGAAAACGAAGATGATGAAAATCCCAGACTTGAAATGCAAGAGACAAATATTTACAGCCTTTTGGAAGAAGCTGTGCAGGCAGTTGAAACAAAGAAAAACAATAAAAATATCAATATAAGGCTTTCCTGCGACAAAGAACTTTGTTTCAGGCTTTATGGACCTTTTATTATCCAGGCTTTGATCAATCTGCTTGATAATGCAATAAAATATTCTCCGTCTGGGTCTATGGTAAAAGTCAGTGCAGAAATAACTGAGAAAGAGCTTGTCATAAAAGTAAAGGATAAGGGCAAGGGAATACCAGCTGAATTCCAGGAGCGTATATTTGAACGCTTCTTCAGGGTTGATAAGTCCAGGGGCAGGGATACTGGAAGTACCGGTCTTGGATTGGCCATAGTCCGCCATATCTGCCTGCTCCATAATGGTCATGTCGAGTTAGTAAGCCATACAAAAGAAGGGTCTTGTTTTATAATCCGTATTCCTACTTGAATTTTTATTTTTATTATGATAATTTTTTTATCCAAATGCATCAAAATCAGCCTTTTTATAATAAGGGCCTCAGTTTTTCCTGTACTCGTTGTTCTGCATGCTGTCGTTATGAAAGCGGCTTTGTTTTTTTATCAGAAAGTGATATAACTTTACTGGCTGGCGAGCTAAAAATGACTATAGAAAGGTTTATGAAAGCATATTGCCGCTGGATTCCGTCTGAAGAAAACTCTGAACGCCTTTCTTTGCGGGAAAAATCAAATTTTGACTGTATTTTATGGGATTCTGGCTGTAAAGTATATAATTCAAGGCCTCTACAGTGCCAGGCCTTTCCTTTTTGGCCCAATGTCTTAAAATTTGAAGAATCCTGGGCCTGGACAGGAGAAAGCTGCCCTGGGATAAACCAGGGGAAATTGCATAATAAGCAGGAAATAGAAAAAATTCTGCGTTCTCAGGCGATCAAGCCGATAATATCAAGAAAAGCCCTAAATGCGAGGTGGTCATAGGTGCAGGTAAATTTTTGGGGTGTCAGGGGATCAATTCCGGCTCCGCAGCTTCCTTCCCAAATAAAAAGTAAAATTTCAGCAATACTTGAAAGAGTAACTCCTGATGACCTTGTCTCTGAAAAAAGCAGGGAAAAATTCCTTGCAGAACTGCCGCCCTGGCTTTTTGGCACTGTTGGAGGAAATTCAACCTGTTTAAGCGTTAACATTGATAATCCAAGAGAACTTATTGTTTTTGACTGCGGTTCAGGTATTAGGGAATTGGGCCTTGTGCAGGCACAAGAAAAAAATAAAATTACAAATTACCATATCTTTTTAACCCATTATCACTGGGATCACCTCCAGGGGCTGCCATTTTTTGGTCCTGGTTATGATCCATCTGTAAATCTTAATTTTTACTCTCCTTTTCCGGAGATGGAAAATGTAATAAAAGGCCAGATGAACCCTCCTTATTTTCCTGTTACATTTGATGTCATGGGTTCAAAAAAGTTTTATCAGCGCCTGACAGATTCTATTGAGATTAACAATATAAAAATCAGCTATAGAAAGATGAATCATCCTGGTGATTCTTATTCATATAGAATGGATGATGGAAAGAAAATATTCATCTTTTCTACTGATACTGAACTCTCAGCAGAAGATTTTGCGCAAACAGAAGAAAATATAAAATATTTCAATGGAGCTGATCTTCTTGTAATTGATTCACAGTATACACTTGGAGAAGCAATAGAAAAATTTAATTGGGGCCATAGTGCTTTTAGTATGGCAGTTGACTTTGGCGCCAACTGGGGTATAAAGCATATAGTACTCTTCCATCATGATCCCGGCTACGACGATAGAAAGCTCCATAATATTCTTCAATCCGCAAAATGGTATATGGAAAGAATGAATGTTAAGGGAATCCAGCTCTCCATTGCCACTGAAGGTATGGAAATAGCTCTTTAAATCAATGGATTCACTGGATACGCTTAAAGAAGAAGGCTATTGTTTTAGCCTTAAGGAGTGTAAATGTATTTTTCGCAGATTAAAAGCAATGGAATCAAAGCTTGATGATGAAGAATTATTTTTACTCAACAAGATTGAAAAGCTGCTTTACTCAAAGCTTACAATCAAGGAAATTAATGATCTTGCTGTATAGGGATATTATATGCCTTTGCTAGTAAAAGTTTTTATTAAAATTATAAGTATCATTATTGCTCTTGGGCTTTTTATTGCTGCCGGAGCTTTTGGTATTATTATTTATTATAATTCTCCGCCGCAAACCCCTAATGCAATTACAGTTGATGATAATGCCCTTAGACTGGAAGATTCCAGCACACTTTTCCTTGAAGTAAGAAATGGTGAAAGTGCCAGGTCTGTAGGAGCAAGGCTGGAAGCTGCAGGGATTATACGCAGTCAGTTTTTCTGGCAGCTCCTTTCAAGAATAAAAAACGAGCATATTAAAACCGGAACATATCTTATCAGTCTGCCCAAGAGTCAGATGGAAATACATTCCTTTCTGGTTCTTGGAGAACAGCTTTTAATCCGTGTAACAATTCCAGAAGGTGTTACATTAAAAAAGACAGCCAATCTGCTTGAAGAAGCAGGAATTTGCAGTGCAGAAGATTTTCTTGCTGCAGCTTCTTCCCAGACTCTTTTGTATCAATACAATATTCCCGGCAGAACAATGGAAGGTTATCTTTTCCCGGACACTTATCTTTTTCCGCTTGCATATCCTGCGGAACGTGTTGTAATGGCAATGGCTGACAATTTTTTTAGGAGACTCAGCGAGCTAGTCCCACAAAATTATTTATATACATTAAGCAGGGAGGAGTTAAACGATCATATAATAATGGCTTCAATTGTTGAAAGGGAGTATAGAATTGCAGATGAAGCAGCTTTAATGGCAGGTGTATTTTATAATCGCTTAAGAATCAATATGATGCTTCAATCCTGTGCAACAGTTGAATATATAATTACCGAGATTCAGGGACTACCACATCCGCGTGTGCTTTATAACCGTGATCTGGAAATAAGGGATCCTTACAATACATATCAGCGTACAGGCCTGCCCCCAGGACCTATTTCTGCTCCTGGCGCTGTTTCCTTACTGGCTGCATTTTTCCCGACTCCGTCAAATTATTTTTATTTTCGTTTGACTGATGCAAATGCAGGCAGGCATTATTTTTCGCAGACATTTGACGAACATATTCAAGCAGGAGCTTTATATCTTAAAGGTAATTAGATGGCATTGATATCAAGAGCCACAATAGATGAAATTAATAGCCGCTTGGACGCCCTTGTCATAGCCAAAGACCATGTGCGTTTGGAGCAAAAAGGAGGCCGTTATTGGGGGCTTTGCCCGTTTCATAATGAAAAAACACCTTCTTTTACAATTAACCCGGATTTAAAGTCATATTATTGTTTTGGCTGTCATAAAGGCGGCTCAATAATAAATCTTGTAATGGAAATGGATAAACTTACGTTTCCAGAAACAATCGAGATGCTTGCAAAACGAATTGGTATAGATATTCAGTATGAAAATTCTGATGGCTCAAACTTCGATAATAAACAAAAAAAAGATGATTTTAACAGAAAAGAAGCACTTTATGAACTTTACAGGCGTATGGCAGGTACTTTTCACCATTTATTGTTAAAAAATACTGAATCTAAAGCTGCAATGAATTATATTATAAATAGGGGCATTAATCAGGAAATGATCGAACTATTCAATTTAGGATATGCGCCGGAAAACAGGCAATGGATGCATAAGTTTCTTTTGCAAAAAGGCTATTCCAGGGAATTTCTTGGTTCTTCTGGGCTTTTTTCTGCCAATTATCCTGGTATACCGCTTTTTTCCAAAAGACTCATGTTTCCTATTTGCGAGCGCCAGGGAAGGGTAGTGGCTTTTGGAGGACGTTTTTTGGATGATTCAAACCCTGCAAAAATACTACCAGCAGCTAAGCAAAGCGCCAAATATATCAATTCGCCTGAGCTTGAGATTTACAAAAAACGCGATACTCTTTATGCTATTAATCTGGCTTTACCAGAAATAAGAAAAACCAAAACTGTTTTTATTGCAGAAGGCTATCTGGATGTCATTGCGCTCCACCAGGCAGGGATAACAAATTCAGTAGCGCCTTTGGGAACCGCTTTTACTGATGAGCAGGCAAAGCTGCTGCGCCGCTGGGCAGAAAAAGCAGTTTTGGTTTTTGATTCAGATGAAGCAGGTCAAAGCGCGGCAATCAAGGGAATTTTAAGCTGCCGTAAAAACGGGCTTGAATGTGCTGTTGTTTATAACAAAGATTCCCAGGCCAAAGATCCTTCAGATATATTGCAGATTTTGGGTCCGGAACAGTTGAAAAAAATGGTTAATTCATGCATAAATGACTTTGACTACATGATTTTAAGGGCAAAGTCGCTTTACAATACTGAAGATTCCGGAGGAAAATCTTCGGCAATAGCTTACCTTTTCCCATACTTGAAGACTCTTGAGTCAGATGTATCGAGGGATGCCTGTATAGAAAAAGCAGCATCTTCCATTGGTACTACAAAGACAGCTATATTAAATGACTTAAGACAATTTAATACAAGCCAGGTTTCGAACGTGTCTTTAGATAATTCAAAAGGAAAAAAAATCAGCATGAATGACGAACTTTTTCTATTAATGCTGGTTGCTGTTAATGATTTTAGTGATTCAAAAGATGTATTTTATCCTGAACTCCGTAAATCAATATCAATTAAAGAGATAAAAGATACTTATGCAAAGCAATTATTTATTACCCTGGAAGAATGTTTTATTAATGATGAAATGAGTATAGACAATTTTTTATCCAGAATAAGCTTACCGGAATTGCGTGATTTTTACCTTGAAAGGGCTGTTTCCAAAGAATTTTCAATAAATCCAAGACAAGTATTTAATGACGGTATTAAAAATACAGAAAGAAGAAAACTGGAACAAAAACTGGACGAGATTGTCCTAAAATTAAAGACATTAAAAATGAATTCAGAAAACAATTTTGAAGGTGAAAGCGCAGAAAACCTTCTTGCCGATAAAATTCACATAGACGAGAAACTTAGAAAATTAAAGGAAGAATGCCAATGAGTATCGCAGCTAAAACAAAGACTGCAAAAAAAACTTTGAAAAATACTGCCTCAAAAAACACTGAAAAAGAAGAAGAAATAACTGATATTACCAAAGATCCGGCAGTAATTAAACTTATAGAGTATTCAAAAGAAAAAAAATCCCTTTCTATAGAAGAGCTTTCAGATTATCTTCCAGAGCATATAGCTAATTCAAATAAAATTGATGATGTTCTGGCTCTTTTGGCAGCCAACAATATTCAAATCCTTGATGAAGACAGTTCTATAGATGATTATCCGGAACAGGATGACAAAAAGTCAAAAGACAAAAAACGCATGGTCAACAATGAAAAAGAATCTACTGTTGACGACCCCATACGGCTTTACTTGCGAGAAATTGGCCGGGAAAATCTTCTCAATGCAGAACAGGAAATAGAATTATCAAGAAAAATGGAAGAAGGGGAGAATATCATAAAAGGTGTTATAAAAAAATCCGGAATGATTATCCCTGAATTTTACCATATTGCGCAAAAAGCATTTTCAAAACGGGATTTACGTGAATTAAATCTCTCTAAAAAAGAGATAACAGAACACATGACAGAAAGACGCAGGCTTAATCAGTTTTACAAGGAAACCCTGCGCTTGATTTTAGGTGATCTTAAAACCTATATTGACATTAAACGCCGGCTTATTACCCGCGGAGCAAATCTTTTTGATGATACTGAATTAAATGAAATCCGCGGACGTATCATGAAAATTATTAAAAATGCAGAACTTCATCCTGATGAAATATTTGAATTTTCCGAGAAATTTATCCAAGCTTCAAAACGAATTAAGCGTTATAAAAGAGAACAAGAACGTATAGAAAAGCATTTAAGGGTTGGGAGTGTAAAGGAATTAAGAGCCCTGGGACGTGGTCTTACAATTAAAGAAGAAAGGGAAAAGCTTGAAGATGAACTTGGTTTAAGCTCTGATGAAATAAAGGAAAAAATCCGCTTAATCCAGCTGACTGAAAAAAAGCTTTTTTCCATGGAATCTGAATTTGAAGAAACCATTGACAGGATTAATCAAATGGCCAAGGAGATAAACCGCGGCCGAATAATGATGAAAAATGCTAAAGACCGGCTTATAAAAGCAAACCTTCGCCTTGTAGTTTCCATTGCAAAAAAATATACCAATCGGGGCCTGCATTTTTTTGATTTGGTTCAGGAAGGCAATATTGGGCTGATAAAAGCTGTTGAGAAATTTGAATATCAAAAGGGTTTTAAGTTTTCTACATATGCTACATGGTGGATACGCCAGGCAATTACCAGGTCGATATCGGACCAGGCAAGGACTATCAGGGTTCCTGTTCACATGATCGAGCAGATCAACAAGGTAGTCAGGGAATCCCGCCAGCTTATGCAGGTTTTGGGCAGGGAACCTACGGACGATGAAATCGCAGAAAGGCTTGGCTGGACTACATTGCGTGTAAAATCTGTCAAAAATGTTGCCAGGGAGCCAATCAGTCTTGAAACCCCCATTGGAGAGGAAGAAGACTCGCTTTTGGGAGACTTTATAGAAGACAAGGACGTGGAAAACCCTGCCAGCCAGACAGCATTTACCTTGCTTCAGGAACAGCTTGGCACAGTCCTTTCGACATTACCTGTACGTGAGCAGGAAGTGTTAAAAATGCGTTTTGGCCTTGATGACGGTTATTCACTCACTCTTGAAGAAGTGGGGCTTTATTTCAATGTTACAAGGGAACGTATACGCCAAATAGAAGCAAAAGCCCTGCGCCGTTTAAGGCACCCCAAACGCAGCCGTAAATTAAAGGATTACTTGGATAACTAGTTATCCAAAGGGATAATTAATGCCTTAGTGCATTTACCTATAGCATTTTTTCTTTTTTTTTGATAATCTCATATGAGAATTTTACAATGAATTTGTTTTTAGGGGACTTAAATGATAATGGATGATGTTTTTGAAAACCTCAGAACTTTGCAGGATATTCTTTCAGAGAAAATAGTAATTGAGGAAAAAATTCAGGAAATTCCAAAGCTTCTTGTTACCCAGGAAGAACTCCTTGCCAGATTGAAAAAGACCTTTATTGAAAAAAATCTTGAATACGATAAAGCAAAAACAGCAGAATCTGAATTCCGGAATCAGCTTTTTGAAGCAGAAGCTTTAAGGGAAAAAGCTGAAAAGAACATGGATGTAATTTCCACCCAGCGTGAATATGAAGCTCTGGACAAGGAAATCCGGGATGCTGCTGAAAAAGAACAATTATTCCGCAAGGAACTCCAGCGTGAAGAACGCTCTATTTCCGAGCTGGATGAGCAAATGAAGCAGAGTTCAGCTCTTATTGACCAGCAGGAAGCTGAATTGGCAGAACGCAGAAAAGGTGTTGAAGAAGAAATAAATGCCAAAAAAGCCCAGATGAATGAACTGATTAAAAAGGAAAAAAATCTAACTCCTGATTTGGACCCAGAGGTGCTTTTTAAATTTGAACGTATAATCCGTAACAAAATGGGCCTTGGAATTGTCGCAATAAAAGGCGGGGTCTGTATGGGCTGTCATATGATACTTCCTGCCCAATTTGCCAATGATGTGCGTATTGGCAAAGAAATAGTATTCTGTCCATATTGTTCCAGGATTCTGTTTTACGAAGAATCTGAAGAAGGAGAAGAAGATTTCTTTGATTCAGAAGATACTGGAAGTCTTTCAGATCTTGATGATATGGATGATGAAGATTATGACGATGATGAAGAGGAAGAAGAAAAAGATACTATTGATTATGATGATTAATTGATCAATAATTTTATTACGATGAACCAGGCTGCCGTCCAGCACCTATTTTTTTTGCATTGAAACCGATAGATATATATTTGTGTGGTGTAAAAAAAATAGGTGCTGGGAGGAAAGTCCGGGCTCCGCAGGACATGATGCCGGGTAATCCCCGGGCCTTGTCCAGCACCTATTTAATAATAGGTGCTGGATTGGGACAGAAAGTGCAACAGAAAATATACCGTCCAGCACCTATTTTTTGCATTAAAACAGATGAATATACATTTGTGTGGTGTAAAAAAATAGGTGCTGGATAAGGGTGAAATGGTGGGGTAAGAGCCCACCTCGGCTGTGGTAACATTGCCGGAAAGGCAAACCTCATCAGGAGCAAAGTCAAGCAGTGTGATAGTGCCAGGTGTCCCTTGGTTAAACACGGGTAGACTGCATGGAAAAGGCTGGTAACAGCCATTCAAGACAGATGGTGGCAGCCCAGCACCTATTTTTAGAATAAGATCAGGTTTTTTTACATCTGATTATTACACTAAAAATAGGTGCTGGGCCACAGAACCCGGCTTATGGTTCATCGTTTTTTTCTTTTTAACTGGACATTTTTATAAAAATCATTCAATATTAAGAAGAAATGACAAGAAATCGTTCGCAATCAGGTTTTAGAGTACGAAAAAACCGGCGTAAGACTATATATAAAATAGCCCTTTCTATTGTATTATTATCATTAATTATTTTTTTAGCTATAAATATATTTCAACTAAGACAAAATACAAGGATTGACAGAAGGGATATTCTTGAATTGTGGTCTTCAGGAGATTTTGAAGAGGTTTATTGGCAAAGCAGAGATTATCTTGCCCAAAGACCTCTGGATTATTTTTTTCTGACAATAAACGGATTTTCATCCTATCAACTTGCCATAGCCCAGATTAACAATCAAAACATGCAAAATTTTATTGATTCTGCCATATGGTCATTAAGAAAAGCTCTGCTTCTTAATGAATCTGACAGGGACGGACGCTTGTATTATGTACTTGGCAAAGCATATTTTTATAAGGGAAGCGGTTATGGAGACCTCGCAATAAAATACCTGGAAAAAGCTATTGAAGCAGGATATGAAGAAAGAGACATCCCTGAATATCTTGGCTTGTCTTATATATCTGTAAGGGACTACAGGAGCAGTGTTGCTGCTTTTGCCAAAGCACTAAGCCCTGAAATCAGCGGTAATACAGCACCTTCTGATACACTGCTATTATCCATTGCCAGATCGTATATAGCGTTAGGTGAAGACGATGCTGCTCATGCATATATAATCCAATGCCTTGAAACGTCAAGGGATTTAAATATGATTATTAATTCACGGCTTTTACTTGGAGAAATTCTTTCCAGAAAGGGAGATTTTGCAGACGCAGAAGAACAATTTGTTCTGGTTATTGAAGAAAGCGGCGGTAATGCAGAAGCTCATTTCCGTTTGGGAGAATTATTTTTCAGCAACGGTGAAACAATACGTGCACGTGCAGAGTGGAGGAGGGCAATACAGATTGACCCTGCACATCCGGAAGCCCGCTCACGTTTAGGCATATAGGATAAATTGATATAATTTATTATAATAAGTGAACATAGAGGACAATGGAGGATTTATGTTTGGACGCGGTTCATCAGATATGGGAATAGACCTTGGAACCTGTAATACTATTATATATGTAAGCGGGAAAGGTATTTTAGTTAATGAACCTTCAGTAGTGGCAGTTGAAAAAGGGACAAACAAAGTTCTGGCTGTCGGCGCAGAAGCAAAAAAGATGCTTGGTAAAACCCCTGGTTCCATTCATGCAATTCGGCCCATGCGCGGCGGTGTAATTGCCAACCTTGAAGCCACAGAAAAGATGATCAGGTACTTTATATCAAAAGTTATGCCAAAGTATAGCCTAAGAAAACCCAGAATGGTAATTGGCATCCCATCAAGCATTACAGAAGTTGAACGCCGCGCAGTTGAAGAATGTGCATATAAAGCAGGTGCCAGAGATGTTATAATTATCGAAGAAAGCCTTGCTTCTGCCATTGGAGCAAATATACCCATTGATGAACCTGCTGGAAACATGGTTGTAGATATTGGCGGCGGAACAACAGAAATTTCAGTCATCAGCCTTGGTGATATGGTTGTTACAAATGCAATAAGAACCGCAGGAGATGATTTTGATGAGGCAATTATCAAATATGTCAGGAGTGAACTTAACCTGATTATTGGCGGAGGTGTTTCAGAAAGACTTAAAATTGATGTTGGCAATGCGTCTCCAGACAAGAATATCGAAAAGGTTGAAATAAAAGGAACAGATGCTTCAAGCGGCCTGCCGCATCGTCTTGAAATTGATTCTGAACAGATTAGAGAAGCATTAAAAGAGCCAATCTATAAAATAATTGATGAAATAAAAGCCATTCTGGGAAGGACACCGCCTGAACTTGCTGCTGATATTGTAGAGCGGGGCATAGTAATGACCGGCGGAGGATCACTTTTAAAAGGCCTCCCAAAACTTATTTCCAAAGAAACCGGTGTGCCTGTAATCCTTGCGGAAAATCCTCTTAATTGTGTTGCACAAGGTTCGGGCATGTATTTTGATTATTATTCCCGCGGGTCAGGCAACCGAAGATATGAAAGTATAAATTAGATGTATATGTATGCGGTCAGTTTTTAAAAAACCAAAAATACAATATCTTAATAATACGATAAGTGTTTTTATAATTCTTATGACCATATCATTATCAATTCTTATATTTTCAAATTTTAATTTAACAGGAGCTTTCAAAAATATTGGATTTTCCCTGTTTTCAGGTATTCGCAACGGTATACATGAAGTCTCCTCGTTTGTATCAAATACTGTTCTTTCAGTAAGAGAATTGACAATTCTTCGCCGCGAGTACAATGAACTTGCAGAGCGCATTACCCGTTACGAACAGCTTGAACGCAGCGCTGCGGAGATCAGGCAGGAAAACAGCCGTCTAAGGGAACAACTTGGATTTTCAAATAATCTTCGTTTTCGCCATATTGCAGCGGAATTTATAGGCAGAGACCCGGATAATCTATTTTCAGCATTTGTGATTAACAAAGGAAGCCACCAGGGAGTTGCCATTGATATGCCTGTTATTGCATATCAGGACGGTGCACAAAGCCTTGTAGGCAAGGTAATACAGGTTGGTTTTTTTGAAAGTCTTGTTATGCCTTTATTTGATGCAAGGTCTTTTATTTCCACAAGATTTGCACAATCAAGGTACGAAGGTATTATTGAAGGCAGAGGTAATCCTGATATACCCATGCTTATGCGTTTTATCAGCAAGCAGGCAAGAGATGAAATTAATATTGGAGATATTATTGTTAGTTCAGGTCTTGGGGGTGTATATCCGCCTGGAATTAACATAGGCAGGGTAAGCAGAATAAGATTTGATGAAAATGAAATTTCCATGGAAGTTGAAGTTGAAGCTGCCATAGATTTTTCCAGACTTGAATATGTTTTTGTTATCGATGCTGCATCTTTTCAAGATACAGATATATTGCAAGATATAGATATTTATGAATCTCAAGATTTATTTGAATTACAAGATGTATATGAACCGCAAGATTCATTAGATGACGGGGAATTACATGGTTAAAAGAGTAATTTGGGCATCTGTTTTTATTCTTATTGCAGCTTTTTTGCAGTCTACTGTCCTGCGTCATTTTGAACTGTTTCATACAGTTCCGGATCTGGCTTTGGGCATCCTTGTTTTTGTAGCATATACAAATGGAACCATGTGTGGTCAAATTACTGGTTTTTTCTCAGGTTTAGCACTTGACTTTATTTCAGCTGCTCCCCTGGGTTTAAATGCCATGGTAAGAACCCTTATTGGAGCGGTTGTCGGATTACTTAAAGGAGTTTTTTTCCTGGATATAATTTTTTTACCAATGATACTTTGCGCTGGAGCTACAATTATAAAGGCATTAAGCCGTAATTTATTGAGCCTTGTATTCAGCAATTCAATCCCGCCTTATAATTTTTTACTGCCTGTTTTTTGGATAGAATTGGGTTTAAATATTATTACTGCACCCCTGTTGTTTGCATTGTTAAAAATAGCCAGGAATCTATTAACAGAAGGAAGAAAAATAAAATGAGTAAAGATCGCGAAAAGCCTTTTGAAGGCAGAATCACTTTGATTTTGATATTTTGCGTTGTGTTAATGGTAATTTACGCAACACGTCTTTTTAGTATGCAGATTCTTGAAGGTGAACTATATCAGTCAAGAGCCAGGAATATAGCGCAAAGAACAACAGTTATCCCGGCACAACGCGGAGAAATTTATGACAGAAATTTTAACCAGCCTCTGGTTTTAAATATAGATTCCTTTGCTGTATTTATTACACCCGGAGAGGTAAGGCGCAATGAACTGCCGGAATTAATAAGCCGTGTTTCTTCGATATTGGGTATATCCCGTGAACTTATTGAGAGAAGGCTTCCGCCTCGGATTCAACATCTTTTTCAGCCTATTGAGATTGCTTCCAATGTGTCATTTAACAATATTGCTGTTCTTGCAGAACAGTTAAATGTACTTCCTGGAGTTTCCTGGCAATCCAGGCCAATTCGAAATTATACAGAGATAGGCAGCCTGTCCCATATACTTGGCTATGTTGGCAGCATTACAAGGGAAGAGCTGACAGTTCTCTATAATCTGGGTTATCAGCAGGGAGACATGATTGGAAAAGACGGGATAGAAAACCAATACGATCAACTGCTTCGCGGCAGGGAAGGTTTTGAAACAAGAATAGTTGATGTCAGGGGCAGAAATGTTTTTGAAGAATCGTATACAAAAGTAGCTCCTACAATGGGAAAAAATCTTGTCTTAACAATAGATCGCGATATTCAGATACTTGCGGAAAAAGCCCTTGGCCCCAGGCTTGGTTCTATAGTTGTAATGCGGCCATCAACAGGTGAAATTCTGGCCATGGTTTCTTACCCCTGGTATAACCCTAATATATTTAACCAAACGGATATTGGAGTAGAATTTCAGGCGCTGTTAAACGATCCCAATAAACCATTAATAAACAGG
>Ga0099364_10002145_pt2 | contig 28114 bp, 24 predicted proteins | sample TergutTh196P3_FD_73070 | JGI IMG/M metagenome (GOLD analysis project Ga0099364, IMG submission 73070) | Microcerotermes parvus P3 segment gut microbial communities from Pointe-Noire, Republic of the Congo - Th196 P3 | ecosystem: Host-associated > Arthropoda: Insects > Digestive system > Gut ... | reverse complement strand
CAATCTAGTCTGTGAAATCTCTGTTTTGCTGTATTTTCCCGTTAATTCGGTGTCTGGATTGCTTCGCTTTGCTCGCAATGACGAGGGGTATTTGAATAGCCACCCTGCTTTCATTGAAAGCAGGGCGGCTTGCCACCAATATTATTACGAATCTCTCATTGTGTTCCCTTGAGATTCGTGCCATGCTGGTATCGGCACCCCGTTGTGAACACTATTCCATGCATTCCAAAATCAACCATCCCGGCACTTTATAGGTTTTGCCGATAAACGTGCCATCGCCATTGGTTTCTATCACCGCAATGTACCCATCGCTTCCATCGTATTCGTCCCACAAATTAAACAGGTTTGCGCTTGAGCCGAATCTCGCGACGCCATTTTCATCAAACAGCCCTTTAAAGCCGGCTTGCTTAATTGCCTGGTCATTGGACGGGTCCATAGATTCCTCTGTTATGGGGAACATGGCGGTTCCTTGAAGAGTTTCTGACGTGTTGGATGTGCTGCCGATATCATATTCAAACGTGTCGCCGTAAGTGAGTATTCGCTCACTGCCCGGTACAACCTCGCATTGATCCAGCGGTATGTTATGCAAGAACGCATCGAACCTCAAAGACTCTGCCAAATCTTGTGCAATTTCTTCATCGGTCAGCTTAATAGTACCAAAACCTTGCTTTTCTTCCGTAGTAAGGTCAAGCACCAAGCCTTCTTCCTGCGTCTTGCCATCACTGAAAGTAGCGACCGCACGGATAGTCAGTTCTGAGGGCAAATTCAAATCGCTTCCAATGCGTCTGCTCTCCCTGCCCCAAAACACCAGCAAATCATCTGTCATTTCGTCCGCGTTGAGAGTAAAATGGCTACCGACATTCACGTAATCATTGCCGTATTGCATGATAGTAGAACCGTTTCCCATCATTGTAACGCCGTCCCTAACGACTTGCCCGTTATCACGTATTATGTACTGTTTTGCGAAAAACCCTTCATCTACGTAAAAATCCACGCTTTTGATGTTTTCTCCTTCGCATTTGAGCCAAGTGTTTATATAGACATTCTCGCCGTCGTCATTGAAGCTCCATCCATGTGATTCATTTAACAAGTCAACCTCGCGCTGCTCAATAGAGCCATCCCCCTGTAGCTCCATAGCATAAGCTTTTAATTCAAATATATTTGATTTTGCATTTACATTTGCATTTGCATTTGCATTTGCATTTACATTTGCATTTACATTAACTTTTACATTTTCATTTTCATTTTCATAGCCATCATACGGAAACATAAGCGTGCCGCCGAACACCATCAGGCATATCACCGCCGCCTCTAACGCAAATGACACTACCGCTTTGAAGACAGGGCGCTTTCGCTGTTTTTGTTCCATATCGTATGTGTTGCTTTTCGTTGTAATTCTGCTCATTGTAAGATCCTTTACTCTTTCGGCTGACCAGACTTCCTGTGTACCTCTTTCGGCTGACCAGACTTCCCGTGAGCCTCTTTCGGCTGACCAGATTTCCCGTGAGTTTTTATTTATGTTTTTCATAGGATTACCTCCTTGTCGATGATTAGCTTAAGTTTCTTTCTGCCGCGTACAAGACGTTGTTTGACAGCAGCTTCGTTCATACCTATTTCACGAGAAATGTCTGATACTGTTTGTGTGCCATAATAATGCCGCAGAAATATTTCTCTGTCCGTATCTTCCATTGAGAGAACTGCGGATTTCACCATTTTTTGTTCATCCTCCGAAATTGTTTTGTCTTCTGGTGTCCCGCCATTTTCCACAAGTACGCTTTCTTCTAACGGCAGGATTTCGGCAACTTCACGAATTTTATTCATGGCCTTGTTCCGGGCTATTGCCGCAATGTAAGCTTTAAGTTTCTCTGCTTTTCCCGCATTGTCCCAAAGGGCAAGGAATACATCTGACGCGACTTCCTCAATGTCCTCGCGAGTCAGTGCAGTACCCACCGCATTACGAATTATCGTGCATACGTAAGCTGTATACTTGTCAATTGCTTGTTCCAAAGCGTGTTCATGTCCATCGCGAATCCCGCGCAGTAGGAGTGCATCAATCACGTTGCAAATCACCACCTCGGTTGGTTGGTTCGTTGGTTCATTGGTTCGTTGTTGTATTGTTTCGTTGGTTCGTTGGTTCGTTGTTTAGTTGTTACGTTGTTTTGTTGTTACGTTGTTTCGTTTGACGACCGTCATCTATATAGACACAAAAAATGGGTGCATGGTGACATCAAAATAAAATCTTTTGTTAACACAAAAAACTATTTTTACTTGACAAATAAAGAAAACGCGAACCCCTATTCCATGTTTCGCAGTTTTATCGCATTTTCTGGGGTAAGACACACCCCAGAAAACGCGTTTACGCTAATTATCTGCTTCGTTGCTCTTATTATCGGCTTCGTTGCTCTTATTATCGGCTTCGTCACGAATAGATAATCCTTAAATTTTAAAATCGGCAATTGTGAAGTCGGCATATAATCTCCCTAAAGTTGGGGTAAATCTAAGAACACAAAACTCAGGGTCAGTGAAAGATTTTTGTGGATAGGCGTTTTTGTATAAATCCTGCCAGTATTTTTCCTTAATACCCATGTCGGTCACAATTTCCATGTCACCTTTGAGAAAACATCCTTTGAACCATACTATTCTCCGACTGTAAAAATAGACACTCGATTTTGGATTCTTGATTATTGCAGCGGCAAAATTCGAGGACGTATTCGTACAAAAATATATCTCTCCTAATGACTCTCTATATTTACCAGGAACAACTGCCTTCGTTAGCGGGTAACCATCTGAACCCACACAAGACAAAAAGAATGTGTTGACTTTTCTATGTAACCTCTCCGCTTTTTCTCTTGTAGTCACTTTCAGCACCTCTCATGTACTCTATATATAAAAATCGCAGGTAATAACACTTATATTCCTTGACAACCGAATGGCTATTGAATCATTAATACTTCAATAGCCCTAACCTGTTTGTGAGCTTTGGTATTCTACTAGTAACATTGGACGCACCTTAATCAGTAATAATGTCTCTAATATAAGCGGTTGGATTCTTTATTCTCGCTTTTCCCTTTAGTATAAACATTTGGGCAACTTCTAATGCAATGGTCTTATCAATTTTGTCCGAAACAAATATATATGCTCGCCACTTATTTGAGTTGAAGCTTTCTGCCCAATCATCAAGTTTTACAAAATCATTAATTGTTAATAATCCCTTTTTATCCTTTCCTAAAACGATTTTCTCAGAAGATGAGCCATAATTAACGTGTTTTGGGAAAGCAATATAGATATCAAATAATGTAAAATCTACTGGCTTGTTTTTTTTGCTATATACTTCTGTAAGTCTTAAATAAAAATCGTTTCTTTTATCCAATAACTCATCATATGTCAATTCAATAAACTCGGATATTAAGGTGTCAAGCGGCACGGAGTTCTCGCGTGCGATAATGGAAGCGAGGATTGATGCTTCCTTGATTAAGTCATCAACAGACATTCTGCTTGCGGAGCATTCGCTGATAATACGTTGGCATTGAGTTCTAATACTTTCAGCGCAGATTTCATCTTTTTCTGTGCTTTCCACATTTGTATAAGACAACTCAAAACATCGTTTTGGAAGACGGCGTGTCTTAATGTCATTTGATAGACCCACAAGATCAATATTGCTATACTTTGGAAAAGGATTTGCGCCATTTTGTCTTTCAGCAATATCAAGTATACTTGCGTCTGTATGATGAAGAAAATCTGCATAATTCTTTAGGATTCCTAAGTTGTATAAGCCGCGAATGTAATCCTTAATCATTATTTCAGACGTAAGAACCTTTTGATGATAATATATATAACTATGCAGCATTATTTTGCAAAATGTTAGTTCTTCAAGTGCGGTAATTCCATTGAACTGTATAACAAGCCTATACTCCGTCTTATTATTCTCTCCTCTTAACACATGTATATGGATTTTTGTTAACAAGCGTTCAACGTCATATGATAACGACAATCCGGTTGTAAGGCTATCCCGTTTAATATAGTCCAACTTATCAGCATCAAATGGTCCATTGACTATTGAGGTTAAGCAACTTAGCGAAACGTTGTCCCGCTCAATATATGCACCAACAATAATTCGCCCCACATCATGAAATAAATTGCTTACGTTATAATTGCTTTCTCGTGGATAGGATATATGATTTTCGAAGAACGTTTTAAATGATTCTGTGTTCACAATAATAAATGCAAGAATTTCGTGTGGTTTAGGTTTTCTCTCTATTTCCCTAACAAATCCATCTGTAAGAGCTACAAAATCATCAAATTCTCCATATATTGTTTCGGAAAGATGGGAATAAAAACAATGCCCTACATCGTGCAATAGGGCGGCAAGGTATACTTTATCCATGTATTCTTGTTTAAATTTAAAATCGCTTAGAGTATCTTTCGATAGTTTTTCACACATTCTTTTTGCAGCAGCAAGTACACCTAGAGAATGTTCAAATCTTGTATGCCTCGCTGCAGGATATGTAAGATATGCCAATCCAACTTGGCTAATACTACGTAATCGCTGAAAAAGTGGCGAATCAATTAACTGCATTTCCCAGTTAGAATACTCCACAGAACCCCAAACAGAATCACGAATGGTTTTATTACCAGCTTTTTGAGGTTTATACTCTTTTAATTGTTCTTTTACGAAAACTTCAACGTCGCGCTCAATAGCTCTATAAACAGCGGAATCTATTAGTGAACTTACACCCATTTTCTTCATCTACCAAACGATGAAGCAAGTTCGCTCATCGCCTTTCTTAAGTTAGGCTCACAAGATTCCAAGATGTAATCGGCATCTTGATCAGTTAAGTATATTACCATTTTTTCATATGTCGGGTTTAGCTTTCCAACAACACCAAACGTCTGTAAATTGTTTATACTTGCGTCTATGTCAGGCGAAACAATATTATCGATTCCTGTTCTAAACTCAATATCATTAAAGGCATAAACAAGCTCAGGCTTTATATTGGATTTAAAAGCAAAAATGTTTTCAACAATTTTTTCTTTATCAATTATTACATTTCTTTCTTTTGCCAACGACGCAAATAGATACCTTACGAAGTTAAGGGCACTTATTCGGGGCAATGCACACGACGTACTCATAATATAGCCTCGCTTTCCTTCAAAAAACTGTCCCTTCAAATTTCGATGCCTACTCCAAAAAGAGAAAGCGGCATTAAATCCACTCACACCATTTCATTGTACCACAGCACCATCGTTACTACAATCATTTTCCCCCAAATCGCCACTGCGTCATTTTACCTGTACAGTAGGCACTGAACAGTTTCTACCTGTAATTTTACCCGTTATTATACCGCGTTATTTTACCAATCGGTTAGTGTCTAGGGCAATCGGTTAGTGTCCAGGGCAATAAGTTAGTGGTTAGTGGTTAGTGGTTGGTGGTTAGTGGTTGGTGGTTAGTGGTTAGTGGTTAGTGGTTAACCGAATTGTACAAACGATATCCGCCGCCAAGGTTATATACGTCGAACCCGTTCTGCGTCAGTATCCGCGAAGCAACATAGCTTCGTAGCCCGCTTTGGCAGTGTACATATATCGGCTTGGATTTGTCTAGCCCTCCAATGTGCCCTCGAAGCTCATCAAGCGGGATGTTAACAAAACCGCTAATGCTCCCGCGCATGTTCTCTTGCGGGGTACGTACGTCTAGCAAAGTAACGCTTCCGTCGCGGGGCAGGGCGTCTACGTCATGCCAATGAAAGTTTTTCACCTTTCCGGTTAACACATTTTCTATTGCGTACCCCGCAATGTTCACAGGGTCTTTTGCTGAGGAATATGGCGGCGCGTAGCAAAGTTCCAGTCGCGCCAAGTCATAAGCTGTCATTCCGGCGCTAATCGCTGTGGCTAAAACATCGCAGCGTTTATCCACGCCATCAAAACCTACTATCTGTGCGCCTAGTATCCTGCCGCTCCCCTTCTCGTAAACTACCTTGATTGACATAGGCATGGCACCTGGGTAGTACCCCGCATGGCTAGGAAGCCAGAGGTAGGCTTTGTCGTAGTCAAGGCCAAGGCGTTTGGCGGTTTTTTCGTTTATGCCTGTGTTAGCGGCCGTCATGCCGAACACTTTTATAATTGCCGACCCCTGTGCGCCAGCGTATTCAGACGGTATGCCGCATATGTTGTCGGCAGCGATCCGGGCTTGTTTGTTTGCAGGGCCTGCCAGCGGTATCATAGCTGCTTCCCCTGTAACGAAATCCATCGTCTCTGTTGCGTCCCCAACTGCGTAAATATTTGGGTCTGACGTACGCATATGTTTGTCCACCACAATGCCGCCGCGACCGTTTACGGTCAACCCGGCACCCTTTGCAAGCATGCCCTCTGGCATGACCCCGATTGCCAGGATTGCCATATCAGCCTCCAGGATTGCCATATCAGCCTCCAGGATTGCCATGTCGCCCTCCAGTGAGCCATTGGATAATTCAATAGCTAAGCTGCCGTCCCGCCCTTCCGTAATTCCTCGCATTGCATTGTTTAGGTACAGGGACACGCCTTTTTGTCGTAAATGATTATGTACGTCACAAGCCATTTCAAAGTCCAGCGGCGCAATAACCTGCTCCGATAATTCAACGATGCTCACATCCAAGCCAGCCTCTTTTAGGTTTTCAGCCATTTCTATTCCAATGAACCCGCCGCCAATAACCACTGCCCTCTTTGGCCGATTTGATAGGTTTGGTTGGTTTGGTTGGTTTGGTAAGCTTGAATCGATAAACTTTTTTATTGCATCGGTGTCTGCCACATTGCGGAGTGTAAACACACGCTTCGAGTCTATGCCCGCGATCGGTGGCCTGACTGGCTCCCCTCCGGGAGCTAGTATAAGCGTGTCGTAGCTTTCATCGTATATACTGCCGTTTTCTTTGTTTTTTACACAAACTGTTTTATTCTTTCGGTCGATTGACAGTACTTCGTTCAAGACCCTAACGTCCACATTATAACGCATCCTAAAGCTGTCGGGGGTCTGCAAGAACAAATCATCGCGGTCGCTAATCGTGCCGCCAATATAGTATGGCAACCCACAGTTAGCAAACGATATATGCTCACCGCGTTCAAACAGGATTATTTCGGCATTCTCATCCAGCCGACGCAAACGGGCAGCAGCCGTAGCTCCGCCAGCCACACCGCCCACAATCACAACCTTGCTCATAGATTGAACCCTCCAATTCGATTTTATACCCATGAACGAAAAGATTTTCGTTCTCGCGTATTATACCATTGTGTGCATGCCGCTGGTGCGTGCGGATAGCATCCGCCCCTACGTATGTTCAGATATGTTAGTGGCGTTGCATAGATTCAGCCACCGTTATGTTTATGGCGTCACATGGCTTCAGCTGCCATTATTGTGTGCATCGCCAAGACGGATGTCGTCACTGTGCCGACCCCACCTGGTACGGGTGTAATACTACCCGCAACCGCTTCAACGGCTTCAAAGTCTACGTCCCCGCATAAATTGCCACCTTCGTCAACGTTAATCCCTACATCAATTATCACGGCCCCCTCGCTTACATGTGCCGCCTTTATCATTTTCGGCACGCCTGCCGCAGCAATCAAAATTTCCGCTTTTTTGCACTCGCCCTCAATATCCACAGTTCTTGTATGGCATATTGTAACTGTGGCGTGTTCTTTGAGCAGCATCATAGCAAGTGGCTTGCCGACGACCATACTGCGCCCGACTAGCGTAACTCGTTTTCCTTTAAGTGGAATATTGAAATGCCGGAGCATTTCAATAACCGCCCTCGGCGTACATGGAGCATACCCTGAATCATCTGCCGCAAAAACCTTTGCAATACTTATGTCACTCATGCAGTCAATGTCTTTTTTTGTATCAATTATCCCCTTTATACGTTCCCCGTCAATGTGCGCGGGTAGTGGCCTTAGTACAAGTATGCCATGTATGGACCTGTCTGCGTTTATCCTTTCAAATTCGCGCACGAAATCGTCATTGCCAATGTCGGCAGGAAAACTAAACGCTCTGCACGCAACCCCGGCCCCTTCACACCTTTTTATCGCGCCCCTCTCGTATGACAAGTCGTCGGCTCTCTCCCCAACCCTAACAATCCCAAGGCAAGGCTCAACCCCATTTTTCTTCAGCTTTTCTACCCTGGATATCAGCTCTTCTTTCATGCTCCTAACGACTTCAATCCCTTTTAATAAGTATGCCATATAATAACCAACCTTTTATAAAAATACAACTTTTATAGTACAACTTTTTAAACACAACTTCTTAAACACAACTTTTTAAACACAACTATTTAAATACAACTTCTTAAACACAACTTCTTAAACACAACTTTTATAACACAGCTTTTTAAACAGTAAAACACCGTATTGCCTAATAAAATGCCTTGTAGCCTTATGTTATGCCATTCATCCTTATGCAATGCATCAACCTTATGCAACGCCAATCAGCCTACTTTATCTGGCCTAATACTTCCTCGAATACCGCATCCGCTCTTTGTGACCCTTCGCTAATCATCCTGTCTGCCCTAATGTTTGCTTCTTCTGCATACTGCTTGTCTTTCATATATTTTGTGTTTATGTAAACATTAAGGCTCGCGCCCATCAAAGCTGCTTTTGCGAACAATACTCCGGCCCCGGCGTCGCTTATGGCAATCTTGGCGCCCTTTTTTGCAAGTTCTTCATGAAGGCCGATGCATTCCATCGATTTCTCCATTATTTCTATCGGCACACTACAAGCAAGTTTTAACGCGCCCTCCATAACCCTTTCCTTTTCCGCTTTTTCCACATCAGTATTGCTGGGCAGGGAATACGCTTTTGAAAGAGGTTCAAAAACTTCAGCGTCTTTTGACACAAGTAGCATCAGGTCATTTTGCAGTGCCTCGGCTTTCTCCAATATTGCCAATATGTCATCTTGCACGTCGGAGTATTTTTTCTTGCCCACCGTTAAATTGCCCACCATGCTTCCAAGTGCCATCCCTACTGCCCCAACCAACGCCGAAGCCCCACCGCCGCCGGGGACGGGCTCCTTTGAAGCCAATTTGCCTACGAACTCCATACAGCTATTCTCTATCATGCTAACCTCCGATTTATAATTACTATCAAGCTAACCTCCACTTAATAATTACTATCATGCTAATCTTCGTTTAATAATTGCTATCATGCTAATCTTCGCTTAATAACTGCTATCATGCTAATCTTCGTTTAATAACTGCTATCATGCTAATCTTCACTTAATAATTGCTATCGTATTAGAACAACCCATATATTTTTCCATTGCTATCAACGTCAATCTTCTCAGCCGAAGGTTTTTTGGGCAATCCGGGCATTGTCATTATTTCGCCTGTTAAAACCACGGCGAATCCGGCGCCTGCCGAAACCCTCACATTTTTTACAGTTATCCGAAAACCTTTTGGCACACCAAGTTTTTTTTGGTCGTCCGATAGCGAATACTGGGTCTTTGCCATACAAACCAACAGCTTCCCAAGCCCCATGCCCTCAAGGATCGCAATTTCCTTCACGGCAGCCGGCAGAAAATCGACCCCGTCAGCCCCATAGATATTCTTCGCGATCGTTTCAATTTTTTCCCTTATTGAAAGGTCTTCACTGTACGCATATTTAAACCCACACTCAATTTCGGGCTCGCCTTCTGGCCTATATTCTTGATAGTTTTCGGGCTTGCTTTCCTGCTTGTTTTTGCTCCAGTTTTCGAGTCCACCTTCCGGCTTATTCTCTTGATAGTTTTCGGGCTTGCCTTCTGGCTTATTTTTACTCCAGTTTTCAGGCTTGTTTATATACCTGCATTCATGTTTGTTTAATTCAATAGCCTTCAGAACTTCGTTCGCAAGCTCAATGCCGCCTTCCCCACCCTTGCTCCATACTTCTGACAAAGCAATGCTTGTGCCGTGTTCCTTGCATTTTGCCCGGATAAATTCGAGCTCGGCCTCTGTGTCGTCTGGGAACCTATTTATTGCCACAACCGAAATCAGCCCAAAATTCTTCCGCATATTGTCTATATGCTTCATAAGGTTTGGAAGCCCCCTCTCAAGCGCGGCAATGTCCTCCTTGCCTAGGTTTGCTTTTTCCGCACCGCCATGAAGCTTCAGAGCCCGTGCGGTAGCGACTATCACGCACGCAGAAGGTTTGATGCCCGCTACCCTGCATTTGATGTCGCAGAACTTTTCTGCGCCAAGGTCCGCGCCAAACCCGGCCTCCGTAACAACGTAGTCCGCAAGCTTTAGGGCCATTCTTGTCGCAATTATGCTGTTACAGCCATGCGCAATATTCGCAAAAGGCCCGCCATGTATAAACGAAGGCGTGTGTTCAAGCGTCTGTACAAGGTTTGGTTTCAAGGCGTCCTTTAGCAATGCCGCCATTGCGCCATGCGCATTCAGGTCCCCTGCCGTAATAGGCTTGTCGCCCCTGGTATACCCGACAATTATTCTTTTTAAATTCTCCTTTAGGTGGCCAATATCCCTCGATAGGCACAATACCGCCATTACTTCTGAGGCTGCCGTTATATCAAAACCGTCCTCACGGGGCACTCCGTTTACCCTGCCGTTAATCCCGTTCACCACAAACCTCAGCTGCCTGTCATTCATGTCTATGCAACGTTTCCAAGAAATTTTTCGAATATCGACCTCAAGAGCGTTGCCCTGGTAAATATGGTTGTCAAGAATAGTAGCAAGCATATTGTTGGCGGCTCCAATTGCATGAAAATCCCCCGTAAAATGCAGGTTTATATCTTCCATAGGCACTACCTGTGCATAACCACCGCCAGCCGCCCCGCCCTTTATGCCAAACACCGGGCCCAAAGACGGCTCCCTTAACGCAAGCGCCGTATTCTTGCCAATCCGTTGCAGTGCGTCTGCAAGCCCCACGCTTGTAGTTGTTTTACCCTCGCCTGCCGGAGTAGGCGAAATAGCAGTCACCAAAATGAGCTCCCCATCCGGCTTAGCTTCGATTCTTTCAAGAACGCTATAGTTTACCTTTGCTTTGTGCTTACCATATAGTTCAAGTTCATCGGCACTTAGCCCAATCTTAGCGGCAATTTCCTCAATCGGCTTCATCTCCGAACTCTGCGCAATATCAATATCGCTCTTATACCCCACTAAATTCCCTCCCTATAAAGGTATTTGTTTTATCAATTATTCTATTACTCTATTTCTTTACCTATTATTCTATTCTCTATTCTTTACAATCAACACGCAATTCAATTCTAGACTCTACCGACCACTAGTACTCTGAGGGCATGTTGGCAAGCTCCGCCAAGCTGAACACAGGGCCGTCAACGCAAACATACTGCCTTCCAATGTTGCATTTGCCACATTTTCCAACGCCGCATGTCATTCGCATCTCAAGCGTCGTGTAAAGCCTGTCTATTGGCATGCCCATATCTATCAAAGCAGACTGCACCGCCTTGATCATTATGGGCGGCCCGCACAGAATTGCGTACATCCTTCCAAAATCAAATTCCATATCCCTCACCAGGTTGTGTGGAAAGCCTACCTTCCCGCTCCACCCCGTTTCTTCGCTGTCGATCGTCAATTCAACAACCGTGCCAGGCGATCTCCGCCAGATCTCATACTCATAGGCAAATATATGATCCTTTCCTGTCCTTGCCGCCAAAAGCATTTGGAGCTTCCCATACTTTTTCCTGTTTCGCTCATTTAAAGCATAGAGAATAAACGGCCTAAGCGGTGCCAGCCCCAAGCCGCCCGCAACAAAGAACAAGTCGTTGTTTTCCATCAGTCCAAGGGGAAACTCATTGCCAAAAGGCCCCCTAACCCATATATGGCCGCCTGTCTGTATTGAATGGAGCGCGCTTGTCACTTTTCCAGTCCTCTTCACCGTTATCTCGAAATAACCTTTTTCAAGGGGAGACGAAGCAAACCCGAACGGGCATTCCCCCATGCCGGGCACAGACAACTCAATAAACTGTCCGGGCATAAACTCCATCGGTTCCCCGCCCTCCAGCCTAACCCTGAACGTCTTAACGTCAAGGCCCTCAGAAAATGTCTCCTGAACTGCTCCAATAATCTCCGCTTTCATAGGTAAATACGGATTTTTCACGTAAGTGCCCCCATTATGTCCTCTACAACCTTTCTTATGTTCATGCCTACCGGGCAGCTTCTTATGCATCTGCCGCACCCAGTACAAGCGGTATATCCGAAATTCTTACTTACATAGTGGTACTTATGAAGCACCCTCTGTCGAAACCTTTCTTTTACCGACGCCCTTGGGTTGTGTCCCGAAGCATGTACCGTGAATTTTGGGAACATGCAGCTGTCCCAGCATCTATATCTGGAGACGCCGCCCTCTTCCGGCACATCCCTTTGGTCAAAGCAATGGCATGTCGGGCATATGAACGAGCACATGCCGCACCCCCGGCATATCTCAGAAGCCTTCCCCCAGTCAATTACCTCAAAAAGGTCCATCTCGGTAATATGCTTTGTCACGTCAAGTTCAACCTTTTTACCTGCTTCTTGGCACGGCTCCATAAGAATACTCTCAAGGGGTTCCACCTCTGCTTTATCCTCGTGATACTGCTTCTCATTAACATCCTTACAGTGCTCCGCCTCGGCAATATGCCTTGTTTCGTCATACCCTTGAAGCAGTTCTTTTCCTTTTTCCGATAGGTACCTAACAGAGTAACAATCGTCATCCGCATAATTTAGCATTATATCGCAAAAATCAGAATACGTCATGTCAATGCCCCGCTCCGTACAGAAACAGCCCGGTTTTTTGTTTACGCACCCAACAGCCACAATTAGACATTCGTCAAGGCGCCTTTTAAAAAATGGATCCTGAAACCGCCCCGTCGTAAAAACTGCGTTAAGTATACGCAAAGCCTCTGTGTCACAAGGCTTTGCACCAAAAATAACAGTTTTCTCTACGTTTGTGTTTTCCTCAACGCCCCCGCCCTTGAATGTCAATAGTTTCTCAACTTGTGGGAAAAGACAGCCCTTAGGCGAATTGTAAGGTATCTCGTCATTCATTTCTACGTTCAGTGTATCTTCACTTTCATTGTTATATTTGCTCTCATTGCTTTCATTGCTTTCATTGCTATCTTTGCTATCTTTGCTGTCTTTGCTATCTTTGCTATCTTTGCTATCTTTGCTATCTTTGCTGTCTTTGCTATCTTTGCTATCTTTGCTATCTTTGCTATCTTTGCTATCTTTGCTATCTTTGCTATCTTTGCTATCTTTGCTATCTTTGCTATCTTTTCTATCTTTGCTTTCATTGCTTTCTTTGCTTTCTTTGCTTTCTTTGCTTTCTTTGCTATATTTGCCATCTATGCTAGAAATATTCATGAATTCAAGAACTCTTCCATTCCTGACCGGGGCGATTACCATGCAGTCACGCGCCAAATCTTTTAACATTCCTGTTAAAAATGCCTTAGATATTATTATCTTGCAACTCACTCGCCATCACCCCCAAAAAAGCCAATTTCCGGATCGTCAGCGCTAAAATCAGCCATTGCAGGCTTGGCTTCTGTGTCAAGGCCTGTCCTGTAACCGAAAACCTCTTCAATGAATCCTGTAACGTTTCTTATTATGTACCTAACGTCCACCCCCGACGCGCAAACCCTCTCGCATGCGCCACATTCTACACAGCGCCCTGACAGGTGCATCGCCCTTCCCAAGTGGTATACCATCTTCGTGCCAGCATCGGGTGCCGAGGGCAACCAATTTGGCTCGCTTCTGTCCATGAAGCAAACACTGCAATAACAACCATAGCATTCCTGTCTGCATGAATAACACAAAATACACTTTTTTATTTCGTTTTGGAATTTTTCCAAGTTCCCAGACAATCCCCCACCCGCGCCACAATCTTTTGTTTCGTCTGCGTTGCCAGTATCGGCATCATTACCTGCACTACCGCCATTGCTTGTGCCATCAGAGTCGCATTTACTGCTAGTGCCGTCAACAATATCCATTTTTTTAACCCTGACGTCAAATATCGGGGGCACTTTTACGGTACAATTACTGCACCAAGGCGTCGCCTCCCCATGTGCGTCATTCATGCCAATACAGTCCACGCCGATGATATAAACCCGGTCTCTCATAATCTGTTTTTCCACTAAATAGTTAACAATCCCTCTGACATCGCAAGGCTTTGCGACTATTCCAACTCTGTCCTTTCTGCCATGAAGGTAACCGCAGAGGTTTGGAGAGCATCCTTGATCCCATTCCAAGTTCTGGGCATCCGCCGGGTCACTGAATATATATGGTATGCGCATACATTCGGCCACACCCGCTGTATAGCCAATAACCGTATCAACTTCGCCAGTTTCCAAAAGCCCCGCGCATATTTTAACAATCATATCTTTCTGCTTCTCAGCACCCACAGCCATCCCCTTCTGTTATCCGCTTCTCAGCACCCGTTCACATTTCCTTCTGATTTCTGCTTTTAAGAACCCACAGCCATTCCCTTGTACTTTCTGCTTCTCAGTACCCACCGCCATTCCCTTGTACTTTCTGCTTCTCAGTACCCACCGCCATTCCCTTCTGTTTTCCGTTTCTCAGCTTATATAAGCATTTCCTTCTGCTTTCTAGTTTCTGCTATTTACCTCTCATAATTACTTTTGGGCTATCATGTTTTTTCCAAGCGTTGCAACTCTTCCTGTAATCTCTCGAACTGCGTCAGCAAACCTCCCGCCCTCGGACGCAGACACCCACATAAAATGTACCCTGTCCGGGTCAATGCCGACTGTTTCCAAAAGCTTTTTTAAGACTACAAACCTTCGCCTAGCATGCATATTCCCAGACAAATAATGGCAGTCTCCCGGATGGCAGCCAGATACAATGACGCCGTCTGCGCCGTCAACAAGAGCCTTAATAATAAATAAAGGGTTCACCCTGCCAGAGCACGGGATTCTTATAACCCTAACATACGGCGGGTATTGCAACCTGCCCGTGCCTGCCAAGTCAGCCCCAGCGTAACTGCACCAGTTACATAAAAAAGCGATGATTCTAGGCTCCCATTCGCATTTCATATACACAGCCCTTTCGCACTTCTTTCACATAGCCCTTGCGTATTTCTTTTACACGGTTCTTCCGCATTTCGTTAACACGGTTCTTCCGCACATTTCCATTTTTCACCACATTGAATAATCATGTCGTTTACTCACACATCCTACCGTCTCAATTAGGATATTGTCAAGTGCCTCTATTCAATTCAATTCCTTTCAATCAATTCAATTCCTTTCAATCAATTCAATTCCTTTCAATCAATTCAATTCATTTCAATCAATTCTATTCATTTCAATCAACAAAACATCGGTATTTCCGCCGCTTATTCCCACAACATGCGTAGCGTTATAATGTACGTTATAGAAATTTAACGTTGCCACAAACTTCGGTTCGCTCGCATAGTAGATAATATTTTGATACAATGCTATCACAAGTGACTATGGAAGCAAGGTTTGGCGCGGTAGACTATTCAATTACCCCTCGTCATTGCGAGCAAAGCGAAGCAATCCAGGCACTGAATTAACGGGAAATACAGCAAAACAGAGATTTCACAGACTAGATTGCTTCGTCGCTACGCTCCTCGCAATGACGAAGAGTGGGTATTTGAATAGAAACTTTGGCACAATATTTGCACAATATTTGCACAATATTTACACAATATTTGCACAATATTTACACAATATTTGCACAATATTTGCACAATATTTGAGCAATAATAGCTGATTATATAAGCTAGCAAGCAATTTTTGTCCATTAACGATCACACGTTGAGGAGATTATGGAAATCCAAAACAGAAAAGAAATGATTTCGGTTTTTCCACGAAATTACAGCCGATTTGTAACGAAGGAAACTAAAACAGGAGGGAAATGTACGTTATGAATCTATTAATGGGAATTAAATAAATAGTTTTATCGGAGTTGAGTCATTTAAATGTATGTTAATAAAAAGGTTTTAGCCGCTGGACATATATGTCTGGACATAACACCTGTATTTAACCAGCAGAAGGTAACCAAACTAACTGATTTACTGTCTCCAGGTAAGCTGATTCATGTTGGGCGGCCTGATATCCATTTGGGCGGCTCCGTGGCAAATACCGGTCTTGCAATGAGCATTTTAGGCGCAAATGTCCGCTTGGCTGCAAAAATCGGCTGCGACGAGTTTGGGCAGCTTGTTAAGCAAAACTTAAAACGGTATACCTGTGAAGCCGAATTAGTTGAAGATAATAGTATTGGCACTTCTTATTCAATTGTTATTGCCGTGTCGGGCGTTGATAGATTGTTTCTTCACGATCCGGGCGCCAATGACACGTTTTACGCCGACGATATTAAGGATTGGATGTTGTCAGATATCAGCCATTTCCATTTTGGTTATCCAACCCTAATGCGCCAAATGTATGAAAATGACGGGGAGGAATTGTATAACCTATTTCATCGGGTAAAGGAAAAAGGTATAACTACATCATTAGATATGTCCGTCGTTGATCCAAACTCATTGGCTGGCAAGGTTAATTGGAGGAGAATACTATCGCGGGTACTTCCTTTAATAGATTTTTTCGTTCCCAGCATTGAGGAAATTGGTTTCATGCTAAATCGCGAACAATATCATATATGGAATCAGCGTGCAAATGGTGGCGACATTACCGGTTTCCTTTCCGTTGATGAGGACATAAAACCATTGGCAGATGAAATAATAAAGCTCGGTGCGGCTGTTGTAATGTTAAAATGCGGAGCTCCAGGTATTTATTATCAGTCCTGTAAGAAAGCGTCAATTCAGGAGCTTTGCAGTATTCATGAACTGTCTTTAAATGATTGGTTAGGAATGGATGGCTTTCAAAAGGGTTTTCGTCCTGAAAAAGTAATTTCTGCAACAGGCGCGGGTGATGTTTGTATAGCCGCCTTCCTTACAGCAATGCTTTTAGGAAAAGCCTTGAAAGAATGTGTGTGTTTAGCCGCATTGGCTGGAGCTGAATGTGTAACTACTTATGACGCACTCAGCGGGCTTGAACCGTTGAGCATGTTAGAATATAAACTGAGACGGCTGGCAGAAAACCAGCCCTCAAGTGAGAAATGAAGTAGGATTACTGATACGACATTGTTAATGTATGGTTCCGGTAATATTGGCAGGGGTTTTATAGGTTGCATTTTTGCGTAGGCAGGGTATGATGTTGTGTTCGTAGATATCAATAAGAGAATTATCGACGCCATTAACTCAAATGGCTGCTATACTGTTAGTGTTATGACAGGTCGGCTTTGTTGAAACAGCTATAGGACGGATGGTACCGATTAAAGCCGAGGTTGATTCTGATAACCCTTTGAGCGTAAACGTCGAGGCAAATTACACGAGGCAAATTATTTAATATAAACGATAGTAGTGTATTGCGCTTATACATAAAATGTGATATGTTTGGATGTGTCATGACGTAGCCGAACTCTACTCTAACTGGAGACATATTATGAGAAAGCATTATATTGACAATCTGCGTTGGTTAGCCGTTCTTATGCTTTTTCCATATCATATCTTTATGATTTATAATACCTTTGGGGAGAGCTTTTATATAAAGGGGCCAGATATTGGGCTGACATCGGGGTTTATTGTAGCGACGGGGCGGTGGTTTATGCCTTTGTTGTTTGCGATAGCTGGCACAAGTTCGGCTTATGCGCTCAAAAAAAGAACCACTGTTGAGTATTTGAAAGAAAGAATTACGAAATTGCTGATACCTCTCATTTTTGGGGTTTTGCTTATAGTGCCGCCGCAAACCTATTTCGCCGAACGGTATCATAACGGCTATACAGGCGGCTATTTTGAACAATATATACTGTTTTTTACGAAAGCAACAGACCTTACGGGATACCATGGGGGGTTTACGCCGGGCCATTTGTGGTTTATATTGTATTTGTTCGTTATTTCCCTGCTGGCCCTGCCTATCATGAAAGCATATCCAAAAACAGACAAAAAACAAGATAAAAAACCAGTTTTACAAAAGGTTCCTTTTTTTGCTTTGCTACTATTCTTTATTCTTCCGTTGTTAGGCTCACTTATCTTAGATATTGGAGGCAAAATCCTTGGCGAATATTTTGCATATTTTATGCTTGGCTATTTTCTGTTGTCAAATGAATCCGTGCTTGAAAGAGCAGAAAAGCATAGATTCATTTTGCTTTTTATGTCAATCCTAACCTCGATCCTTATATTGCTCGGATGGAGCGGGGTTATCCAAGGTATTCCTGTCATAGCTTATGGCATATTTTCCAGCTTCTGTGCGTGGGTGACAATTTTAGCGTTGTTTGGAATATGCCGGCGAAATTTGAACTACACTAACAAGATCACAGATTATTTTTCTAAGTCCTCTTTTGCTGTCTATGTTTTTCATCAGACATGGATAGTAGTGGCGGCCTACTATGTTTTCATGTTTACAAGCAACCCCGCTGTACAGATGCTAATTATACTATGCGCAAGTGTAATAGCCACATTTTTATCATACGAGGTATTCAAGCGTACGCCTTTCACCCGATTCCTTTTTGGAATAAAAAGATGAGCAACGCTTTAGCGCGTGATGAGAAACTACAAACCATCAACACTCCCCAATAATCTTCACAAGTACGCGCTTGTCACGCATGCCGTCAAATTCCCCGTAGAATATCTGCTCCCACGTTCCGAAATCGAGTTTGCCGTTTGTGACGGCGACAACAACCTCGCGGCCCATGACCGAACGTTTCAGATGGGCGTCGGCGTTGTCCTCATAGCCGTTGTGGTCATATTGGTTGTGAGGTTTTTCCGGCGCGAGTTTTTCGAGCCAACGCTCAAAATCGCGGTGCAAGCCGCTCTCGTTGTCGTTGATAAACACGCTTGCCGTGATGTGCATGGCGTTTACAAGACATAATCCCTCACGGATTCCGCTCTCGGCGAGCGCGGCTTCGACATGCGGTGTGATGTTGATATAAGCGCGTCGGGCTTTGGTATTGTAATGCAGTTCTTTTCGGTATGATTTCATGAGCCATAATTCTCCCCCTAATTCCGACATTTGCCATTAGTTTATCATAAAGTTATACCCGAGAGCGATAAGATTTATAGATAATTTCTACCCAACATTCACCTCAAAAAACGCCAAAAACGACGTGACTATTCAAATACCCCTCGTCATTGCGAGCAAAGCGAAGCAATCCAGGTACCGAATTAATGGGAAAATACAGCAAAACAGAGATTCACAGACTAGATTGCTTCTCCGCTACGCTCCTCGCAATGACAAAGTGGGGGTTCTGAAGAGTCACGAGGCTGACTTCAGATTTGGTTGCAGTTCTTGGCGTAATGTAGATTTATGCGCCAATCTATGCCATAATAGACATTGTGGAAGGAGGCGTTTGAGCTTTGAAAAAGATTCTTAAAGAGTTTAAGGAATTTGCGCTTAAAGGAAATGTCCTCAACCTTGCGGTGGGCATCATTATTGGGGCCGCATTTCAAAGCGTCGTAACTTCGCTTACAAACGACATCCTTTCCCCGATAATAGGTTTGTTTGCGGGGCAGAACTTTGATTCGCTCAAGGTTGATGTGCTTGGTGTCACAATAAACTACGGGGCGTTTATCACCAGTATTATCAACTTCGTAATAATGGCGTTTGTTGTGTTTTTGCTGGTCAAAATGGTAAACAACCTTTTGTCTTGCGGGAAAAAGGAACCAGACGCAGAAAAGCCGACTACATGCAAATGTCCGTTTTGTGCTAGCGAGATCAGCGTTTGTGCTGTAAGATGCCCACAGTGTACGTCACAGTTAGAGTCACCGGATCAAGAAATCCCGGAACAGGAAGAGCCAGAGTAGGGACAACCAAAGTAGGAACAGCTAGAGCAGGAACAACCAAAGCAGGAACAACCGAAGTAGGTACAACCGAAGTAGAAATATCCAAAGCCAAAAACCCCAGAAACCCTAGAAACCCTAGAAACCCTAGAAACCCTAGAAACCCCAGAAACCCCAGAACAGGAACAGCCAACTTTTAGGTAGGAGCCGCGTGAATTATGAAAGAGAATAGTATCAAGATAACTGAAACCAGGGAGAAGAAAAGGCTGGACGCGGCGAGGTTTTCGTTGACATACAAAGCGTCTCCTGATGTGGAGAGGGCGAAGGGGCAAGCGTATGACCTCTTACTTGTGCTTGCGTCCGGCAACGATGCGATAATGGAAATCAGTTCCGGCTACACCAACGCTAGTTTAAGGCAAAGCGCGAATGAAAAAACCATGGAGCAGTACGTGGAGGAGTTCCGGCGGTTTGGCATCCAGTATAAGTTAAGGAAGGTCCCGTCGGTGAGTGGAGGGATATTTGGCAGGCTGTTCTCCGGCAAGATGAACAAAGAAGATGACGAGGTGCTGGCATATATTAGGTACGAAATGCTTACAACAGAAGACTTTAAAAAGTTGATTCCATTTTATGGGGCGAGATTCTACTTCGCCAAAAGGCGAGCGTTGCTGGGCAGTGACGGCATGGGCAGTGCCGAGGGGCAGTATAATGCGGTTGGTAGGTTTTTAGACCTTCTGGATAGCGAAAAGCTTAGTTTTATTGAAATGGCAGTTTTTGTTTATGCGTACTTTGGACAGGCAGGGGTTTGCACAGAAAAAATTGACTACAAGGACTTAGTAGAACTTTTAAAAAATGAATGAAATCATCTCAAAGGCTATTACATATATTATAATCTTCTTAATATATTCGGTGGTTCTGAATGTAATCAGAATGATCTATACGGACATTCATTCCATGAATAAGAGGATTGACGAAGCAAATGAAGCTTATGACACAGGCGAAAGCCTTGCCGCTTACCTGAAGCTCATAAACCTGAAGCGCGACGTGTACTTCGACGTGGAAGAGAGCTATACCCTTCTGGACAAACAGACTATTGGAAGGGCCGGGAACAACGATATTGTGATAGACGACCCTTTCCTGTCAAAGAGGAACACTGGGATATATTTCAAAAACAACGCATATTATATCAAGGACCTTGGGGGCAAAAACGGAACCTCGCTAAACGGGGAAGCGGTTGGCGGCAGCCTTGTCCGGATGAGCAGTGGCGACAGGGTGAGTGTTGGGCAGCTGGGGTTTATATTTATTGACCCTGAAGAGGATGAGGGCAGATATGAATAAGACTTCGAGAATTGTCAAGCCAATTATAAAAGTTGTTTTGATAAACCTCCTGGGTTGCGGGCTTTTGATGTATGTCTTTGCGGTGGGTGCTGAGAACCGTTTCGGCGTCGACGTAGGGATTATTCTGGCGGCTCAGATATCTATCATTGCGGTTTCCTATATCATCATTAGTATGTTCTTGTATGGCGACTCGTATTTGTTTACAATAGTGTCGTTGCTTTTTTCTATAGGGATAATGATCCATTACAGGTTGGAGAGCGCACAGGCAATAGATCAGGCAGTGTTTTTCGCACTGGGCCTCCTCTGTTTTTTTATGGCGGACTTCCTGTATAGGAAGCTCAAATTCTGGGACAAAATACCGCTTGCTTATATTGCTGTTTCTGTTGTGCTATTTTGTGCCACGTTGCTATTTGGACAGACTGTCGGGGGTGCAAAAAGGTGGCTCTCGGTTGCGGGGTTCAGTTTTCAGCCCGCTGAGCTTATCAGATTGCTGTTCATATTCTCGGCAGCGTGCGTCCTCAAAAACAGCTACGAATCGAACAACGGCAACCACAACTACAGCCACAGCCACAGCCGTAGTCAAGGCGGCATCCACAACGGCAGCCACAACGACAACCACAACGACAGCCACAACGGCAGCCACAGCCACAGCCGTAGAAAAGGCGGTAGCCACAACGACAGTAGCCGCAGTCGCGGAAGAAGAGGCTTTTTCGACTTCCCTACCACAGGTTTTTTCAGCCGACCCGGCGTGAGGGAGACAATACTGACCGCGACGGTTTACATGAACCTGGGCTTTTTAGTGTTGTTAAACGACTGGGGTTTCACGGCAATTTTCTTTGCTATATTTATGGTCATGTTCTATGTATTTGGAAAGAAACGGCTGTTTCTAATTCTCAACAGCTTGCTGGCCATAGGCGTGGCGGTGTTGGGGTATACGATGACGAGCCACATCAAAATACGTGTTGATATTTGGCAGGATCCGTTTTCCGACCCTTTTGGCAAGGGGTACCAGATTTTGCAGTCGTTGTATGCTATAGCCTGGGGAGGGTTCACGGGTTCGGGGCTGGGCATGGGGAGGCCTTCCCTGATACCGCAGGTAAAGCATGACTTTATTTTTGCCGCGATATGCGAGGAAATGGGTGCTCTAGGCGGCATTGCGGTCATACTCCTGTATTTTATTCTGGTCTACAGATGCGTCAAAATCTCTTTGAGCGTCGTAGACCCGTTCAATAAAGCGGTCAGCGCGGGGATATCCGCCCTTTTCGCGATGCAGGTGTTTATGATGATAGGCGGCGTTACCAAGTTTATCCCTATGACGGGGATAACCCTCCCGTTTATCAGTGCGGGGGGCAGTTCAATGCTGACGTCGTTTATGGCATTGGGGGTTGTGCATGCGATCTCTTCCACCCCTGACGACCTTGGGAGCTTTACCGGGAGCTTTACTGGGAGCTTTACCGGGAGCGGGAACATGAACATGAACCCGACGCTCCACTATACATACAACAAGAGGACCGTCAGGATGCTGGTTGTTATGTGCTGTATGTTCCTGTCGTTGTCGGTTTATCTTACATATTTTGTGGGGTTCAAGAGCCAGAACCCAGAATACCAAGCCGGGGGGGGCCGCCGCACCCTGATGGCTGATAGCGTTCAGCGGGGGAGGGTACTTGACAGAAATGGCGTCGTGCTAGCCTACAGCGAAGAGAGGAATGGAAGCCAGACAAGGGTCTACCCGTTTGGGGGGCTATATGCCCATGTTGTGGGGTACAGTTCTCCGATTTATGGGAAGAGTAGGCTGGAAATGCGGTACGATTCGTATCTATCGGGTAGCAACAGCATCGGAAACCTGGTTGGGCTGAGGGATTTGTTTATGGGCGGGAAGAGGAGGGGCGCAGACCTTACTTTGACCATTGACCATGAATTGCAAACTAGGGCATATGAGCTGTTGGGTGACAAAGCGGGCGCGATTGTAGCAATTGTCCCTGGCACAGGAGAGGTGCTTGCCCTTGCTTCGACCCCGTCGTACGACCCGAATTCATCCGCGCTAGACGAAAAGTGGGCCGAACTTCAAGAGTCCTCAAATTCGCCTTTCCTGTCAAGGGCGACTATGGGGCTCTATTCGCCGGGATCCACATATAAAGCGGTTACCGCCGCCGCTGCGGTGGAAAGGAAACTAGACGGGCTGGTTTTATATGACGGGGGAAGCGTGACCATTGACGGGCGGGTGTTCAACAACAGCCAAAAGAAGGCCCATGGCGACATTGGCGTGACTGATGCGTTCGCTGTTTCCAGCAATGTTGTGTTTTCTCAGCTTGGCGTTGAGATTGGGGAAGCCACCCTGAAGAACATAGCGTCAAGATTTGGGATTGGCGACGCTCTCCAATTTGACATTGAACTCACAGCCTCAAGGTTTAATTATGACCAAATGTCAAAAGTGGATATGGCGTCTGTGGGAATAGGGCAGGGTAGGCTACAGGTCACGCCGATGCAAATGGCCCTGGTCGCGGCTGCGGTGGCGAACAACGGCAGCCTTGCAAAGCCGTACTTTGTAAAATCAGCCGACCTAAGCCTGGCTGAAAGAAATGAGACTGTGACACTAGGTGGCATAGTTTTTATGGACACAATAAACCTGTACAGCAGGGGCACGGAGTTGTACACCGAGGCCATTAAGCCCGACGTAGCGCAAAAAGTGAAAGCGATGATGGTTGAGTGTGTTGCGAACGGAACAGGCGGAAGCGCGGCAATAAAAGGCGTAACGGTAGCCGGGAAGACGGGTACCGCTGAAAACGAGCTGTCAGAAAAACAAGATAACAAAGAACACTCCTGGTTCATTTCGTTTGCGCCGGCGGAAAACCCCAAAATTGCAGTCGCGGTCATTCTAGAATACAACGGGGAGAGCGGGGGTGGAGCCTGTGGACCCATCGCAGGCGACATCATGTCAAAATGGCTATCGAAGTAGCAACGCCAGGCAACAGCACCTGGCAACAACGCCCGGCGACAGCACCTGGCAACAGCACCTGGCAACAACGCACAACAACAACGCCAGGCAACAGCACCCCAGCAATCTACATTTTCTGGCAGTAATCTAGAGCTTATGGCCGCATCCAGTACAGAACGAAACGTGTTCAGGCAACGCAATGTTGCAGTTCGGGCATGTTCCGGGTGTTTTGGCTTGTACGGCGTTGCCCTCGGCTTGTACGGCATTGCCTTCGGCTTGTACGGCATTGCCTTCAGCTTGTACGGCATTGCCTTCGGCTTGCGTAACGTCGTTTTTTGTTTCACACCCGCAAACCTCGCAGTACAATGTAGCAATGGGTATTTCGGCCCCGCAACCAGGGCACTTCTTCATGCCCTTGATATTGTGCACTTCTTTCTTTAAGGCTGCAATTTTCTCAATGCACGCTGTTATTGAGTTACAAAAATGCGCAAAGTTTTCATCAGCCGAATTAGTGTGCAACTCGTAGTATTTTTTTCCGAGCTGTAAGAAGAAGCTGTCCATAGCCTTCTGCTCATCCAATATCTGGCCGTTGAGCCGCGACACCTCGGTTAAATCCCTTGTCCCCTTAATTGCCCCTTGTGCTGTCTGAGATATTTTTTTCCCGATACCTTCAAAAAATGCCATATTTGCCTCCTACATATGTTCGCTGATAGTCTTGTCAACTGTACTCAGTTTAACATTGCCCTGCTTGAATGATTTAAAGCCGAGCATCAACAAGAAAACTGATTGCGCAAGTGTAATGACGTCTCGGAAAATTGAAACAAACCTGCCCACCCAGGGGGTTGTATAATCAGACTTGAACAATTGTACAATGCCGTTTAGTAGCGACGTTGAATTACTCAAAAGACTGACAAAAGCACTCAAAACCCCAAAAAGAACCACGATGCCGACTGCCTTAACAGCAGTTTTTCTGAGCCATTCGTTCTGCTCGAACAAGAGAACGTACCCTGCCATCAACACCATTGGGATGGTGTTAATAAGACCCATAAAACATATTGCCGCCCCAAATAAACCTACCGAAACCCCAAGCCTTGTTTTCTGCATTTTAATTACCTCCACATTTTTATAGCTTTTTTGAATACTGCCCTTGAAGAACCCTTGATGAACTTATGTATAGTAGCTCTGCCGAATGCTACACTACAGTAGCCTTGCTGAATACTACCCTGCCATAGCGTTGAAAACCACCCCTGCTACAGCCTTGCCGAAAACTACTCTGCCACAGCTTTGATATATACTGCCTTACTTTAGCACTATTTAGTGTAATTTTACGTTCTTTTTCACAAAACGTCAATGGCACCCAGAGATTTTTGAAACGGGGACTGTTCCGGTGTTCAGTTTTGGACGCAGTGGCGGTTCTAGTGTTCAGTTTAGCGGGATGTGCCACTCTTTCCCAAGTTGCGCCCCGCCCACCTGGACAGTTGGGGTGTTGTTAGTAACCGACATAGCCGACATACTACGCACAGATTTCTTGATTCACAAACAGAGTAATTTTGTGTATTATATATGTACTGCGTATGTGTACTTCATTTATGTATCATGTTTGTGTTTGGTTGTGGAACGAGAAACACTATTTTCGGTGTATATGCGAAGGAGGGGGCAAGGCAATGTTCGATGCTGGAGAAGTAAAAACGAACCAAATAGCCATATTGAACCATAATGTCTTTATCGTTTGGAAGCCTGAATACAATTTAGGCATTCCGATTATTGACGAACAACACAGGGGGGTCGTCACAATAATAAATTCATTGCACTTCGGGATACGGAATGATTACATCGAGGACATGCTTGCAGCCGTAGTAGACATGATTTATGATTACACGCAAATTCATTTTCAGGTGGAAGAAGATTTCCTAAAAAAAACTAAGTTTCCTGAGATTGAAAGCCATCATGGGTTGCACAACGAACTGACGCAAAAACTAAACAAAATTGGGAAAAGCAGTATATTAGTGAAGGATCCCTTTCGCTTTTTGGATTTCATGAAAGAATGGTGGATCAACCACATATGCGTGGAGGACCATTTATATCGGAATTATCTTAGTTCGTTGGAGGGAAAAAGTTAAAAAGCAAACAAGAAAGCAAACAAGAAAGCAAACAAAAAAGCAAACAAAAAAGCAAAAAAACGTGGAGGTACGTTTATTATTAGCAATGTTTTTGTGCCCGATTCACTGCTTGAACGGGTGGAAAAGCCTTCCCGTTACACAGGGAACGAATGGAATATAATAAGAAAAAGCGATAGCGAACGGAACGTCAAGTTTGCGTTTTGTTTTCCGGACGTCTATGAGGTTGGCATGTCGCATCTTGGGATGCGTATTCTGTACGATGTCATAAACGGGGTCCAGGGCGTGTGTTGCGAGCGCGTGTTTGCCCCTTGGGACGATATGGAAAAGCTGATGAGGGAAAACAATTTACCCTTGTACGCGCTTGAAAGCAAGGAGGGGGTCAGCGGGTTTGATTTCTTGGGGTTCACCCTTCAATACGAGATGTGTTATTCGAATGTTTTAAACATGCTTGACTTGGCGGGCATCCCCTTGAGGGCAAAAGACCGTACGGATAAGGATCCATTTATATGCGCTGGAGGTCCATGCGCGTGCAACCCGGAGCCCATGGCGGAGTTTGTTGATTTTTTCATGCCCGGCGAAGGGGAAGAAGTGATCGTTGAGGTACTGGAGCTGTATAAGGGCTTTATGGCCAGTTCGCCTGGAGTAGTAGATAGAGCCAGCTCGCCTGGGGTAGAAGATGGGGCTGATACACCTGAAGTAGTTGAGGAGATCAGCTCGCCCGGAGCAGTTAAGGGAACCAGCTCGCCTGGGGTAGTAGAGGGGCTAGGCTCATCCAACAGAAAACGCTTTTTGGAGGAGATTGCCAAGATTGAGGGCGTGTATGTCCCGTCGTTGTATGAACCTGTCTATCTGGAGGACGGAAGCCTGGGTGGAATGCACCCGCCAAGTAAAGTAAGAAAGCGAGTGATCAAGGACTTTGACAGTGTTCGGTACCCTCATAAAACAATCGTCCCATTTACTGAAATCGTCCATGACCGCGTCATGCTGGAAACCTTCAGGGGATGCATCCATGGGTGCAGGTTTTGCCAAGCCGGGTATATTTACAGGCCTGTCAGGGAGAAGGAGCCTGAGACCCTTGTGAAGCAGGCATGTGGCTTGATAGACTCGACGGGGTATGAAGAATTCTCGCTGGCTTCGTTGAGCACAAGCGATTATTCGCGCCTAGGGTTGTTGACAGACAGGCTGATTGACGCTATGGAGGGTAGGCAAGTCAGCTTTTCTTTACCGTCGCTGAGAATCGACTCTTTCTCCCTTGATTTAATGGAAAAAGCACAGACAGTCAGAAAAAGCGGGCTTACATTCGCGCCCGAGGCAGGCACGCAGCACCTCCGCGACACAATAAACAAAGGGGTAAGGGAGGAAGACCTGTTAAACTCAGCGTCATTAGCGTTTAATGGCGGGTGGAGCAATATCAAGCTCTACTTCATGATAGGCCTCCCCACCGAGACCTATGAAGATATCGCAGGGATAGTTGATCTGGCTGAGAAAGTTGTAAAGGAATACTACAAAACCCCAAAAGAGATCCGCAAGCGTGGCATAAACGTGACTGTCAGTGTTTCGTCGTTTGTCCCGAAACCGTTCACACCATTTCAATGGGAAGCGCAGGATAGCCAGGACCAATTGGCAAAAAAGCAGCGGTATATAAAGGATTTGATTAAGCAAAGAAAGCTTCGGCAAATATCATACAACTGGCACGACCCAAAGACAAGCTTCCTAGAGGCGGTATTCGCGCGGGGCGACAGAAAAACTGGAGAGGTAATATATGAGGCATGGAAAATGGGTTGCAAATTTGATGGGTGGGGGGAATTCTTCAAATATGAAACATGGGTGGAAGCCTTTGAAAAATGCAATCTGGACCCTGCGTTTTATGCCAATAGGTTAAGACCACAGGAAGAAATCTTCCCGTGGGATCACATGGATTACGGCATATCCAAGAAGTATCTCTGGAGAGAAAACCGCCGGGCTT
>Ga0099364_10002701_pt1 | contig 28120 bp, 19 predicted proteins | sample TergutTh196P3_FD_73070 | JGI IMG/M metagenome (GOLD analysis project Ga0099364, IMG submission 73070) | Microcerotermes parvus P3 segment gut microbial communities from Pointe-Noire, Republic of the Congo - Th196 P3 | ecosystem: Host-associated > Arthropoda: Insects > Digestive system > Gut ... | reverse complement strand
GCTTGTCCGATTTTTTTCCTAACTTTGTACCCATAAAAGTTTATTGATGATTACTTGTAATTTACTCATACAAAGGTAATCTTTTTCAATGAACTTTTTTTATGGAATTGTTGGGACAGTTATGATCGGAAGTTCCAAACCCCAATACTTGTAATCTGTTTTTGTTTGAGCGGCTTTGTCCTCCATTTCGGAGAATTTGTAATGAAGCATCAGTTCGTATTGAAGCACGAAATGGTTGCTTTCGAGTTTCAAAAAGACGCCCGGCGAGACGCCGGGTTTCATGTTGCTTTGGCAATCGCCTATGTTTCTGATGATGAAATTGGACATATTGGCGTTTACCTTGACTCCGAACGACGCTTTCATATTCACCGTAGAGGTATGCGTGGTGGTGGTGATGGTTCGTCCGTTGGCGCTGATGGTTTCGGTAGTGGTGTAGGTCTCCGTCTTACCGTTCCGGTTTTGTGATTGCGTCTCGGTTGTTGTCTGTCCGGTTATCTGTCCAAGAGATACGATAGGGGGGTAACATTTTTTATAACCTATTTTTAATAGAAAGTACAACTTTTTTTTCTACCTTTGTCCGATTGTAAAACAACGAAAATGCAAATCATCGAAGTTATTCAGAATAAGGCAGTTGAAGGGTTAAAGCAGTTATTTGACCTTGATATTTCGTGCGTGCAGGTTACGGTTCAACGGACGAAGAAGGAGTTTGAGGGCGATTTTACGGTGGTCGTCTTTCCGTTTGTGCGCATGACCAAGAAGTCGCCCGCCGAAACAGGGGAACTGCTGGGAAGTTATCTGTTGGAACATTTGGAAGAGATTGCCGAATACAACGTCATCCAGGGATTTTTGAACCTTGTAGTGGAGCCGGTGTATTGGATGCAATTTGTTGAGAATGAGGTTGAAAATCCTCATTTTGGGCAAGTTTTCCGCAAAACGGATGAAACCGTTGTGGTAGAATATTCCTCCCCGAACACCAACAAGCCGCTCCATTTGGGACACATCCGCAACAATCTGTTGGGCTGGTCGGTGGCGGAGATATTGAAAGCCAATGGTTACAACGTTAAAAAAGTTAACTTAGTCAATGACAGAGGGATACATATCTGCAAATCCATGTTAGCGTGGCAAAAATGGGGCGACGGCGAAACGCCGCAATCTTCGGGAATGAAGGGCGACCATTTGATTGGGAAATATTATGTCCTGTTCGATGTAAAATATAAGGAAGAACTCAGCGCCTTGACGTCAACCGGAAAAACCGAAGAGGAAGCCGCCGCCGCGTCGCTCTTGATGGAGGAAGCACGTGCGATGCTCCGCCAATGGGAAACCGGCGACGTAGCCACGCGCCAACTGTGGCAGATGCTTAACTCGTGGACATACAACGGATTCGACGCGACATACCACCGCATGGGCGTTGACTTCGACGAAACCCAATACGAATCCAACACCTACATCCTCGGAAAAGAGACCATCCGCGAAGGGCTGAAAAACGGCATCCTCTACGAAAAAGACGACCACTCGGTCTGGATTGACCTGACAGCAGACGGCTTGGACGAAAAGTTGCTGCTACGCTCGGACGGCACCTCCGTTTACATGACCCAAGACATCGGGACGGCTATCATGCGGCACGAGCGTTTTAAAGCGGATAAGATGATTTATGTCGTTGGAAATGAACAGGATTACCATTTTGATGTTCTGAAGTTGGTGTTGAAAAAGTTAGGATGCGGATGGGCGGATACCATCGAACATCTCTCCTACGGCATGGTGGAACTGCCGCACGGAAAGATGAAATCGCGCGAAGGAACAGTCGTTGACGCCGACGACCTGATGGACGAGATGTATAACACGGCATTCCAAATGAGCAACGAATTGGGAAAAATCAACGAAATGAGCGAAACGGAAGGACGCGAACTCTGCGAAATGATCGCCATGAGCGCCCTCAAGTATTTCATCCTGAAAGTGGACCCCAAAAAGAAAATGATGTTTATCCCCGAAGAATCCATTGACTTTAACGGGAATACGGGACCGTTTATTCAATATACACATGCACGCATTAAGTCGCTGTTGAGGAAATATCAAAATTCCCGTCATTGCGAGCACAGCGAAGCAATCCGGAATATTAACATCTCCCTCAAAGAAACCGACATCATAAAATCGCTCTACGAATACCCCGAAGTCGTGATGCAGGCGGGAATCGCACGCAGTCCTGCGCTGATAGCCAACCATATCTACGAATTGGCAAAGGAGTACAATCAGTTCTACCAGGACGTGCCGATTTTGAAAGAACCCGATGCCGACGTCATGTATTTCAGATTGCGTCTGTCGGAATTTGTCGCCAAAACCATCAAACACGGAATGGCTCTGCTCGGCATAGCAGTACCGGAAAAAATGTAACGAAAATGTTGGATCACAGAATGAAAAGGATTTTTATTATTGCCGCACTATTATCATTTCTTGCGTCGTGCGGGACGAAAGAGCGTTATTATGATATTGACGTGCGAAAGGTTGAGCCGGTAAAAGTCAGCGTTCATCGTTACGAACAGGCGCTTTTTTCTATTGACAGAGAATACTTTGTACAAGGACTGTCTGCTATTGCGCCCGAATTTGAACTCATCTTAACCGACCGCTACGCCGAACCGCAAAATGTCGTGCAACTGCTAAACTTCGTCAGCGACCCCGTGTTGCAGGAAGCATACGCAGCATCTCAAAAGAGATACGCCGATATCGAATGGCTTATAACCGGAATATCCGACGGATATAGACGGTATCGCTATTTTTATCCCGAAACGGAACCGGTAACACTCTATACCTACGTGTCGGGCTACAACTACGAAGAACCGGTGCGCTTTTTCGACGACAACACCATCCTGCTCGGTCTCGACAACTACTTAGGCGCCGGGTTCGATGCCTACAAAAAAACGCAAATCCCGCAATACATCAGCGCCCGAATGGATAGTGCCTTCCTGCTGTCGGACATCTTCCACGCCTTGATTGCGCAAAATTTTGAATGGCACGAAACGCCGGAATCTCTTATTGACTACATGATCTCAACCGGAAAAACATACTACTTCTTGGACATCCTTTTGCCCTCCGTGAAAAAAGAAGACAAAATCGGCTACACCGGCGAACAATGGAACTTCTGCAAAGAGAACGAAGACCAAATCTGGCGTTACTTTATCGAGAAAAACCTCCTGTTCAACTCCAACTACAAAAACATCCGGACTTTCATCTTTGAAGCGCCCTTTACCAACGACTTTTCCCACCAATCGCCCGGTCGCGTCGGACAGTGGACAGGATGGCAAATCGTAACCGCCTACATGCAAAATAATCCCGACATCACCCTGCAACAACTGATGACCGACCGCGACTATAAAAATATCCTGCAACGGTCGAGGTATAAGCCGTAAGAGATGCAATTCCTTAGTGGTTCAATTAAAACAGTAAAGAAGATTAAACAAAATTTGTCAGACAACCTGATTGAATGTCGTTCTCAATTCTCAACTAAAAATCGTACCTTCGCGCCTAAATTAAATAGCGATGGACAAAATCAAAAATATCACCCCCGACTGCATCTTTGAGGTAAGTTGGGAGACGTGCAACAGAGAAGGGAGCATCTACACGACATTGGCTACCAAGTCGGAGTTGGTTGTTCCGAAGTATAAACGGAATTATTTTTTTATCGGTCCCGACATTTTGACCAAGACGGAGGACAATCCTTATTTCATTGAGGACGCCGAGTTGTTGAAGGAGTGGCGTATGGCGTTGAAAGAGATGGGAATCTATGTGCGTGCCGGTCATTGGAAACAGGCGTCGAATGGTCAGACGTTGCTGGTGGACTTCACCTCGTATTTTTCGAAGAAAGACGCCATCTTTGCCGATTTGTGGGAGGCGTACCGTTTGGATTCCATCTCCGGACAGTGGGATTATGTCGAGCCGGCGCTCTTTGGTTACGCCGCCGGCGAGGTGATAGCGCATTTTCTGAATTACCATCACCACAACATGCACAATGCCAACGTAGTAGCCCACTTCCACGAGTGGATGACGGGCGCGGGCGTTCTCTATCTGAAAAAACACACGCCCGAAGTGGCGACGGTCTTTACCGCGCACAGTAGCGTCGTTGGGCGTGCCATCTGTGCGAGCGGCAAGCGGCTTTACAGCATCCTACGCACCTACGAGCCGGAGAAGATAGCCCGCGACTTGGGCGTCTATGCCAAGTTTTCGTTGGAAAAGGCAGCCGCCCTGAATGCCGACGCCACAACCGCCGTCTCCGACGTAACAGCCATTGAGTGTGAACATTTTTTGGAAAACACACCCAGCGTCATTACGCCGAGCGGACTTTCTCCTACTTTGATTGTAGATGAAAACGTGCGCACGGAAAAACGTCAAACAGCCCGTCAACGTCTGCAAGAGGTGGCGGAGGCGTTGCTAAATCAAAAGATTGCCGACGACGCCCTCTTTGTCGTCAACAGCGGAAAATACGACTTCCACAACAAAGGGATTGACATGTTCATTGATACGATGGTCGAGTTGCGCAACAAACCTGCCCTCGCCAAAGAGATTGTGGCATGGATTTTTATCCCTGCCAACCAATTAGGCGCCCGCAAACGTCTGTTAAAACGGTTGGAACAGACTGATTATCAAACTCCTGTCGTTGACGATTATCTCACGCACAGCCTTTTCGATGAAGAGAATGATACGGTGTTGCGGTATATTAAGGAGCGAGGCATCGTCAATACGCCCGAAAGCAAGGTGAAGATTATCTTTGTGCCGGCGGCTTTGGAGGGCGACGATGGGATTTTCAACATACCATATTATGACTTGCTGACGGGGATGGATTTCTCCGTTTATCCGTGTTATTACGAGCCTTGGGGCTATTTGCCGTTGGAGAGTGCGGCGCTGTCGGTGCCTTCGCTCACCACCAATTTGTCGGGCATCGGTCAATGGAGCAAAATTCACGCTTCGGATTGCGGTAACGGCTTGCACGTCATAGAACGCAGTTTCGATACTTACGAAGAAACGGTTTCGCGTATCGCTTCCGTGATAGAAGATTTTTCCAAAAACACCCAAGTGCAACTTGCTCAAATTCAAGAAGAAGCAAAGACGGTTGCGCAGCGCGTTACTTGGGAACAGTTGATAGACAACTATTACCAATCGTGGCAGATAGCGTTGCAAAAGTCATCGTTGCGCAGCCAGCAGTATGTCATGGATTTATATCATGAACATTCTTACGAGCCTGTCAGTCAGGAAGATAATGCGGCGCAGGAGGCTCAGATGTGGCAAAAGATTTTGGTTAATCCCTCTGTTCCGCGTTCTTTGTCGGGCTTGGTGAAGTTGTCGAAAAACCTGTGGTGGTCGTGGAATCACGATGCGATAGCATTGTTTGAGAGCGCTAATCCCGACTTATGGGAAGTCGTCGAGCGCAATCCCATCAAACTGATGGAAAAAATCTCGGTAGAGCATTGGAAAACCCTCGAAGAGAACAAAGATTTTGCCGCACGTTTAAAAACGGTTGAACAGCGTTTTGACCAATACATGGAGGCGGCAAAACACAAAAACAGCAAAAAAATCGCCTATTTCAGCATGGAATATGGCTTGGACAACACGATAAAGATATTTTCCGGAGGATTGGGAATGTTGGCGGGCGATTATCTGAAAGAAGCCAGCGACAACAATATTGACATCATCGGCATCGGCTTGCTCTACCGTTACGGTTATTTCAAACAAAGTCTGAACGAAGCGGGAGAACAGATAGCCGAATATATTCCCCAGCAATTCAACCACTTGCCCGTCTTCCCCGAACGCGACGCAAACGGGGAGCGCATCCGAGTGAGTTTGGCATTTCCGGGACGTACCTTGACGGCGAATGTCTGGCGTGTTGACGTCGGCAGGATTCCGTTGTATCTTCTTGATACACAACTTCCTGAGAACGAAATCGAAGACCAGTCCGTTACCGACCAACTCTATGGCGGAAGTTCGGAAAACCGTCTGAAACAGGAACTGTTGCTGGGCGTGGGCGGAATCCGCATGTTGAACAAGTTAGGCATTGACCCCGATTTGTATCATTGCAACGAAGGTCATGCCGCCTTTATCGGCATCGAGCGCATCAACAACTTGATGATGACCCACAAACTCACTTTTGCGCAAGCCAAAGAGGTGGTGCGTTCATCCGCGCTGTTCACCACTCATACGCCGGTTCCCGCTGGACACGACTATTTCACGGAAGAGATGCTGCGCTCGTACATCCCGCACTATGCCGACCGGCTGAATATCTCGTGGAGCGATTTTATGAACTTAGGACGTTTTAAAGAGAACAACCCTGCTGAGAAGTTTTCGATGAGCGTGCTGGCTATCAACCTGTCACAGGAGGCAAACGGCGTTTCAAAGATCCATGGACGTGTCTCGCGCGAACTGTTTGCGCCGCTCTATCCGGGCTATTACCCTGAAGAAATCCATATCGGACACGTTACCAACGGCGTACATCTTCCCACATGGGCTTCCCGACGCTGGCAAGAACTTTATCACCAACATTTTGACGAAAAGTTCGCAACCGACCAGTCCAACGAACTCTATTGGCGTCGGATTTTCTCCGTTCCCGACGACATCCTGTGGAATATCCGCAAGCAGGAGAAACAAACGTTGCTCGCCCATATCGAAAAACGGCTGAACAACGACCTGCTCAATCGTCAGGAAGACCCGAAAACGTTATTTAAAATTGTCAATAAAATAAACCCTTCGGCGTTGATTGTCGGCTTTGCGCGCCGTTTCGCGACATACAAACGCGCTCTTCTGCTATTCAACAACTTAGACCGTCTTAAAGAGTTAGTCAATCATCCGCAGCATCCGGTGATGTTTGTCTTTTCCGGCAAAGCGCATCCTTACGACGAGGGCGGCAAGTCGCTCATCCGACGAATTATCGAAATATCGAAGATGCCGGATTTTCTGGGAAAAGTGATATTTCTCGAAAACTACGACATGCAGTTGGCGAAATATCTTGTCAGCGGCGTTGACGTGTGGCTCAACACGCCGACCCGTCCGTTGGAAGCATCGGGGACGTCGGGCGAGAAAGCCGTGATGAACGGCACCGTCAACCTGAGCGTCCTCGACGGCTGGTGGGCGGAAGGCTACCGTGAAGGCGCCGGATGGGCATTGCCCGAAGAACGCACCTACAATAACCAGGATTTTCAGGATGACCTCGACGCTGAACGCATCTACTCAATGCTCGAAGAAGAAATCATCCCGAAATTTTTTACCCGCAACGAAAACGACATCCCGGAAACATGGCTGCAATATATCCGCAACACCATCTCCCAAATAGCGCCCCACTTTACCATGAAACGTATGTTGGACGACTACATCCGGCAATTCTACAACAAACTGTACGAGCGCCATACCTTGCTGATTTCCAACGATTTCGAGAAGATTCGGGAACTGACGGAATGGAAACAACGGGTTACGCAAGCATGGAGCAAGATTCGCGTGGTCAGCATGTCGTCGCCGGCGACGACCAAAGAGTTGCTTTCGCTTGGCGACGCCTTCGAGGTGAGCCTCACCGTTGATTTGGCAGGACTGACGCCCGAAGAGGTGGGCATCGAAGTACTTTTCGCACAGAACGAGAACAGCCACATCACCCATCTTCTTTCCAAAGAGCCGATGAAAGCACGCCAAGGCGTCGAACAACTATACGTCTATGAATGTCGCATCCCGCTGCAAAAAGCCGGCGCCGTCGAGTTCGCCATACGCGCATTCCCGCAACACCCGCTGCTGCCGCATAGGATGGATTTGAAGTTAGTGAGGTTTTTTTGATGGAGTAGCCACAATACTTCGGCTACGCTCAGTATAAAATGACACGAATTTTCACTAATTATTTTATAATGACTTTAAGAAAAAAAACAGAATTGCTGAATAAATAAAAATATATTCTTACCTTTGCACACACAAAAAGAGATATTTATATGTTTAAAAATATGGGAATAGTTATAGATAGCGATGTACAGGTGTTGCATACCGTATATCAATTGCTTGGACATTATTTTGATAAATAAATTCTCCATTAATTCGTGTAATTCGTGGCAAAAAAATAATGCGTTTGACTCGGTACGAATATAATCTTTACAAAAAAGTTGTATCTTTGCACTTTTAATAATCAATTTATGGTACATACCGTTCACTTAGATGACAGATATCTTAATATCAAAGAATTGTTGCAAGATATACGCCGACAAAAGCAAGGTGTTCATTTTGATCCCTCTTACGCTTTTAATAACGATACATCGGAAGAATATATGACAGGGAAAGAATTTTGGAAAGAGACCGATAAACGCATCATCAAAATTTGTAAGCAATATGGTGTTTTACAATAAATCCGCATTAGACGACATCGAACGAATATTTATCGGATTGTTGGAATGGCGCACAAAAGACAATAAGCAATTACGTATGACCTTTGATGAGGTTTGGGATTATCGAAACGACCTTTTTAACGTCGGAAACTCTTTGGATACGTTAATCGAGGTCGAAGTTCTTTGTCCAAATATTCCTTTTGCTCCTGACTTCGACACTTTCAAAGAAGTAATTTTTCAACATCTTCATAATCATCATTTTACATATTTTGCGACACCCGAAATGGGTGTCGCAAGCAAAAAAAGTCGTAATTTTGCAGCATGTATGTGCGCAAAAAGCAAAATAGGTCAGGTACAACAAGTGTTGTCATTGTAGATAAAAGTTTTGGTAAGCATCGTTATTTGAAGACCATCGGCGTCAGTTCGGATGAGAAGGTTATATCCGAGTTGTATAGTCAGGGGAAAAAATGGATTACGACCCAAATAGACGGACGGGATATGTTCGTTTATCACGAGCAGCAACTCGAAGAGAAACAGGTAACAGATTATTTGTTGAACAATATAGAGAATGTATTGCTCAATGGCACCCAGTTGATATTAAATCAAGTATTTAAACTTGTTGGCTTTGATATAATTGACGATGAGATACTAAAGCATTTAGTGGTTTCCCGCTTGTGCCAGCCTGCGAGCAAAGTGGGGACGGTCGATTACTTGAAGTCATATTTTGACGAGGATGTAGCCTTACACAAGATTTACAGATATTTAGACCGTCTTCGCAATACACAGCAGGAAAAGATTCAGCAGATCAGTGTTGAGCATACCCGAAAGATTTTAGGAGGCAAAATTGGGATTGTGTTTTACGATGTAACCACGCTTTATTTTGAGACTGATTACAGTGATGATTTTCGAGAAAGGGGCTTTTCCAAGGATGGAAAACATGCCCAGCCACAGGTTGTTTTAGGACTTTTGGTAAGCAGAGGCGGTTACCCTCTGTCTTATTCGCTTTTCAATGGTTCGCAGTATGAAGGCAGAACGATGCTACCTGTAGTAGAAGATTTTGTTCAACGCTTTAACTTGGATGATTTTGTTATAGTTGCCGATGCAGGGTTGATGAATCAAAAAAACATAGAACTATTGGAATCAGGAGGTTATAAATATATTATAGGAGCGAAGATAAAAACCGAGAGTGATGAAATAAAACAATGGATATTCTCTTTGGAAAAGCACGACGGTTGTTTTTATGAACTCGGCAAACTGCCCAAATCACGTTTAATAGTCGGATATTCTGAAAATCGTGCAAAAAAGGATGTTCATAATCGAGAAAAAGGTGTAAAAAGGCTGACCAAATCTTACAGTCAAGGAACCATCACAAAAGAAAATATCAACAATCGGGGATACAATAAATTTCTTGAAATATCCGACAATGTGAACGTAAGCATCAACTGGCAAAAAGTTACCGAAGACAGCCAATGGGATGGATGGAAAGGCTATTTGACCAATACCATTCTTTCTGCAAACGAAGTTCGTGAGCAATACAATGAACTGTGGGTAATAGAACGTGCCTATCGTATAACAAAAGGCACGCTCGATTTGCGACCAATGTTCCATTTCACTCCAAAACGTATTGAGGCACACGTTTGTATCTGTTTTGTCGCATACAAGGTGTATAAAGAAATGGAGCGGCTTTTAAAATTAAACGGTATCAAGTTGAGCGTAGATAAAGTTCTGAACATAGCCAAGACCATAACAACTTTAAAAATCAAGTTGCCTGCCTCGGGAGAAACGTTAACCAAAACCATGTTGATAACCGCAAAGCATCAGTCTATTCGTAAATTATTCGACCAAAATTTTTGGAAAGCGCTGTAGGGTGTCGCATTGTCGAAGTCAGGAAATACTCGCAATTCTATTGTGGAGCAAACAAACGATAAAACCATCATCAAAACGGCACTGCACATGAACCAAAGAGCCTGAATTGACAAACTATGCCGACAAATCCATTCATCCATACACCGGAATAGGGAAACATCAGATACGAACTTTCCGGCAAATGGTCTCGCCGAATAAATTAAAGCTTTCTACTAATTTATCGCCACAGGTATATTCTTCAAAATTTCAACCAAAAACTTCCAGAATTTATCCACAGTAGGGATATTCACTCTTTCGTCAGGTGAGTGGGGTGAGCGGATGGTTGGACCGAAGGATATCATGTCCCAGTTGGGATATTTGGAGCCTAAGAGTCCGCATTCCAATCCGGCGTGGATGGCTTTTGTTTCGGGGATTTTCCCGTACATCTTTTGGTAGGTTTCCTGTGCTACTTTGAGGATGGCGGAGTTCATGTTAGGATTCCATCCGGGGTATGAGCCGGAGAGTTTTACGGTGCATCCGTCCACTAACTCGAAAGTGGCGGCGATTTTATGCGCCAGGTCATCCTTTGCCGTGTCCACGGAACTGCGCACCAATGCGGCAACGCTCATTTTTCCGTTTTTGATTTTGATGACGGCTAAGTTGTTCGACGTTTCGACCAATCCTTCCATGCTGTCGCTCATGCGTTCGACGCCGTTAGGGCAGGCGTAGATAGCGCGGATGTATTGCGACTGACTGTTGCCGTCCATCACTTTGGCAGGTTTTCTGGTTTTTTTGCAGGAAAATTCCAAGGTCGGCTCTACTAAGGCGTACTCTTTTTTCACGATTTTCCCAAAATTGCGCAGTTCTCGTTTCATCTTGGCGACTTTCTCTTCGGGGAGGGCAACGATGGCGAAAGCCTCGCGCGGGATGGCATTGCGCAACGAACCGCCTTTCACGGAAGCGATTCTCACATCCACCTTTTTGGTTATTTCGTATAAAAAACGGAAGAGCACTTTGTTGGCGTTTGCCCGTCCGAGGATGATGTCCATACCGGAATGTCCGCCTTTCATTCCTTTTGCCGAGAGGGTGTATCCGACGTAGCCTGCGGGGAGGGACTCTTCGACATACCTTCCGGTGGCAACGGCGTCAATGCCGCCGGCGCATCCGACGTAGAGTTCGCCTTCATCTTCCGAGTCTAAGTTGATGAGGATGTCGCCTTTGAGCAACTCCGGTTCCAATCCTTTGGCGCCGGTCATTCCGGTCTCTTCGTCGGTGGTGATGAGGGCTTCGATGGGACCGTGGACGAGGTTTTTGGCTTCTAAGATTGCCATTGCGGCGGCTACGCCCATGCCGTTGTCGGCACCCAGCGTGGTCTCTTTGGCGCGTACCCATTCGCCGTCAATCCATGGTTGGATGGGGTCGGTTTCAAAGTTGTGCGGACTGCCGTCGTTTGCCTGCGGCACCATGTCCATGTGTCCTTGCAGCACTACGCCCATACGGTTTTCCATGCCGGGCGTCGCCGGTTTTCTGATGATGACGTTTCCGACCTTGTCAACGATGGTTTCTAATCCTGCTTTTTTACCGAAGTCCACCATGAACTTACGGATTTTGTCTTCCTTCTTGGAAGGGTGCGGCACTTGGCATATAGCGTCGAAGTGCGCCCAAAGAGCCTTAGGCTCAAGATCTGTGATTTTTGTACTCATGTTATTATGTATTAAGTTTAAAATTATTTTAAATAGACAATATATTTTTCGTCGAAATAGGGTTCGGGAAAAATCTCCGAAATCGGATACAGTTCGACCGGTCGCCCGACGGCGGCTATCTCGGCTTTCAAATCGCCTCCTTTTAAGTATAATATCCCGTTTTTCAATTTATTAAAACCTTTTTTACGAATTTTATGACGAACCCAGCCGTAAAACGTCGGCAAGTCGGTAACGGCGCGACTGACCACAAAGTCGAAACTTACGTTGAGTTGCTCGGCTCGTATCTGTATTGATTTAACGTTTTTCAGTCCGATTTGTTGCACGACGTCCTGCACGACTTTGATTTTTTTTCCGATGGAGTCAATCAAGACGAAGTTGACTTCCGGAAAGAGAATCGCCAACGGAATGCCCGGAAAACCGCCGCCCGTCCCAACGTCTAAGACAGTTGTATTTCTCTCAAAATCAATGACTTTTGCAATGGACAGCGAATGTAAGACGTGATGTTCGTAAAAATTGTCCATGTCCTTACGCGAGATGAGGTTGATTTTGGCGTTCCGGTCGTCGTACAACGGTTTCAGGGCTGCAAGTTGCGCCTTTTTGCGGTCGTCTAAGTTGGGGAAGTATTTTAAAACGGATATCATGGAGTTCATAATCTTCTAATACCTTATCACCTTCGCCGTCCCCCGTTCCGATTGGATGATAAACATGCCGCTTGTCCTTAATGGTATCGTTGCTGTGCTATCTGTAGCAACGCCGCGATATACCAATTTTCCCAATATGTTGTACACACTCCAGACTTCACCCGCTTTCAAGCCGTTTACGTGTAACATATCGTTACCAATCCATGCAATAAGGCTTGGCGACGATAAACTTTCGATGCCGGTAGGCGGTTCGACGATAATTGTTGAAGTAACTTTCTCACTTTCAACATAATAGTATGTCTCTGCGGTAACAAGTCCGATGATGAATGTGCCGCTTTCCGTAACGGTTAGGGTTGATTCTTCTATCGTCCCTTCGCCCGTGCTGTCCTCCTCTATGGTGAATGACGGCGCTCCTATATTTGCGTTGGCCTTGAACAGGTAAGCGATGTCAATAGGTGCAGAAGTGTATGGTACGGTAACGATTTCGCCGCCGGTGTTGCTAAAGAGTATCTTATTACCGGTTAAAGTGCCGTTTAAAATAAGTATGCCGCCATCATCTCTCATGGTGCCGTCGTTGTTAATGGCGCCGTTAAAGGTAAATGTTCTGTTTTCGGGTATGGTAAAGGAGGCGACGGCAGGTATGTGGAGCGTATAATTTTTCGGTAGTTCCACATCGTCGGTTATCGTAACAGCGCCGTAGCATGAGCCTTCATAGCCGTCGAACAGGATGCCGCGCACAACGCCGTTGAGGTCTGTTTGTGCGTTGACGCTGTTTATCAATGCCGAGACAAATACGACAGCGTTTCCGTTCATTGTCAGCGTTCCGCTGTTGGCGGCTTCGCCGCCACCGCCGATGCCGGCGGCGCCGGTGTTGCCGTTTGCCGTAACGGTGCCACCGTTGATGGTGATGTCGCCGCCCGTGCCGCCGATGCCGGCAAAACTGAAGAAGATGATGCCGGCGCCGCCGCCGCCGATGCCGGCGCCGCCGAAGTATGAGCCGCTTTCAACGGCGTTTGCCGTTATCGTTCCTCCGTTGATGGTTATCTTGCCGCACCCCTCGCGGAACGCTCCGCCGATGGCGGCGCCGCCGTAAGTTCCGCCTTCTACCGTCAAACTGCCTGTGCCGTCTATGGTGAGTGTGGTGGTTTCGGCTGCCTGTAAGCCCGCTCTACTCCTTCCGGCTTTGAGGACGTTATTGCCTTCAAGGGTCAGATTTACTTCTGCGCCTGCGTTAATCAGTAACGGCGTTCTATCATTGCCAAGCCCTGTGATGGAAACATTGTCCAACACAATGTTTGACAACGAGTTAGCAGCGACCTCAACGCGCTTTTGACCTGTAACGCTTCCTGTAATCACTACATCAGCGCCATCCAAAACAGTACAGACATTGTTTGCAAACACCCATCCTTCCCCAACACGAAGCGGACTTCCTTCGCTCAAATCAATATTGTTACCAAATGGGACAACAGTAGTGGGAGCGGTTCCGGAGACCGTACCGGTGATGGCGCCGGAGTTTGCATTGATGATGGTTCCATTGTTTATTAACGTACCGTTGATTGTAATGCCGGAGTAATTCAAAATCGTGCCGTTGTTGGTCAGTGTCATGCCGACGGGTATTGTTATTGTTTTACCTTCGTCAATGGTCAGGAGATTGGTATTGGGAACGGTTACGTTGTAATCTAATGTGAAATCATCGCCGCCATACCAATGTGTGGAGTTACCTACGACAAGTATTCCGCCGGTTTTGTTGTCTAAGTTCATGTCGCCGGCGCTGTTTGTGAAGATGATAGCGTTTCCGGTTATTGTCAGCGTTCCTACCGAGTCGCCGCCGCCGTTGCCGATGCCCATTCCTGCGCCACCGGCGCCGTCGTTTGCGATTACCGTTCCGCCGTTGATGGTGATGTCGCCGCTGGGCTCTGCTGCACCGCCGCCGATGCCAGCGCCTCCGGTGCCGATCCAACTGCTGCCGCCGCCTTTTGCGGTGATCACGCCACCGTTGATGGTGATAGTGCCGCACGGTCCGTTATCCCACAGTCCGCCACCGATGCCCGAACAACTCCACTTTCCTGTTGCCGTCAAATTGCCGGTGCCGTCTATCGTAAGTGTCGTGCTTGCAGTGGCTTGTATGCCTGCGCAATACTCTCCCGCCAAAAGCGTGTTGTCGCCCTCAACGGTGAGGTTTAGTGTTGAGCCGAGGTGTAGTTGTAGCGGAGGCTGAAATTCGTCAAGTCCTGAGATAGAGACATTGCTGAGCGTAATGCTCGCATTCGCATTTGTAGCGATCTCAATCCTTCGCTCGTTGTCCACATGACCGGTGATGATGACATCTGCGCCATCGTTAATAATAAGGACAGGGTCTTGCCACGTCCATCCTGCGCCGGTTCCGGTTCCCGTTTCAAGGTTAAAAGTCGCCTGCGCCCATACTGTGCCGGATATTGCCACGATGAATAGCGCCGAAATAGCAAAAAATGCTGAAATTAATCTAATCTGTTTCATGGTGTATAAATTTTAAATTACGCTGCAAAGATATGCAAAAAAATCACAACTCATCTAATTTTACTATCTTTGCACATCATTTTGAGACATCATCGTTTGTCATAGTTGAAATAATTTGGTTGAATCATGATATACTTTTTTTGCGATAAGAACGAAAAAATCATTGCCGTACAGACAGTTAGCGCACTGCCGTCGGGCGATATTTCCAAACTTGAATGGCTTTTCGGCGAGGCGTCGCTTGTGGACGCTGCCGAGATAACCGGACGGTTCGTCGGTGCGCGGCGCGAGATGGTAACGCCGTGGAGCAGTAATGCCGTTGACATCACCGCCAACATGAACATCCGGGGCATCGTCCGTATTGAGCAGTTTACGCCTGCCGATGACACTCTGCACCACTACGACCCCATGCTGCAAACGCTCTACGACAATCTCACCGCCGACATCTTCACCGTTGACCGGCAACGCGAGCCGGTACGACATATCCACGACATCGCCGCCTACAACCGGCAAGAAGGTCTGGCGCTGAACAACGACGAAATTGCCTATCTCGAAGGATTACAGGAAAAATTAGGACGTCAACTCACCGACAGCGAGATTTTCGGATTTTCGCAGGTGAACTCCGAACATTGCCGACACAAAATCTTCAACGGACACTTCGTCATTGACGGCGAGGCTAAACCCTTGTCTCTCTTTCAGATGATCAAACGCACGTCGGCAGTAAACCCCAACCGCATCGTGTCGGCGTATAAGGATAACTGCGCTTTCATCGAAGGTACGCAGATAGAACGGTTTGTGCCGGAACATGGCGACCGGAGCAGTTTGTTCGGTATTCGTTCCGAAGATACCGTCATCTCGTTGAAAGCCGAGACGCACAACTTCCCCACCACCGTCGAGCCGTTCAACGGCGCAGCGACGGGTAGCGGCGGCGAGATACGCGACCGCATAGCAGGCGGAAAAGGCGCCGTTCCATTAGCAGGCACCGCCGTCTATATGACCTCCTACCCACAATTCAACTCTCAACTCTCAACCCTCAACTCTCAACTCAAAACGTCTCCGCGCCCATGGCTTTACCGTTCGCCGTTGGACATCCTCATCAAGGCGTCGAACGGGGCGAGTGACTTCGGCAACAAGTTCGGGCAGCCGCTCATCTGCGGAAGCGTCCTCACTTTTGAACATGCCGAGAAGATGAAACAGTACGGTTTCGACAAGGTCATCATGCTGGCAGGCGGCATCGGCTACGGTCGTAAGGGCGACTGTATGAAAGAGACGCCGGAGCCGGGAGACAAAATCGTTGTGCTTGGCGGCGACAATTACCGTATCGGGATGGGCGGTGGCGCGGTGTCGTCGGTGGCGACCGGCGAATATGGCAACGCCATCGAACTGAATGCCGTGCAACGTTCTAATCCCGAGATGCAAAAGCGTGTACTAAACGCCATCCGCGCATTGACCGAAAGCGCCCACAACCCCATCGTCTCCATCCACGACCACGGCGCAGGCGGACATCTCAACTGCCTGTCGGAGTTGGTGGAAGCCACCGGCGGAAAGATTGACATGAGTCAACTGCCCATCGGCGACCCGACGCTCTCCGACAAGGAAATCGTCGGCAACGAGTCGCAGGAACGCATGGGATTAGTTTTAAAGGAGAAAGACGTGGAAACGTTACGCCGTAGCGCCCAACGCGAACGCGCCCCAATGTACGTCGTGGGCGAAGTAACAGGCGACCATCGTTTAACTTTCGAAAATCCCGAAACGAGCGACAAACCGATTGACCTGATGCTCGAAGATATGTTTGGCAATACGCCGAAAACGGTGATAAACGATACTTCCGTACACGTTGAATATGAACCGATTACGTATGAAGAAGATAGATTACAGGAATATCTTGAAAGCCTCTTGCAATTGGAAGCGGTGGCGTGCAAAGATTGGCTCACCAACAAAGTTGACCGTTCGGTAACCGGCTTGGTAGCCTTGCAGCAAACCGCCGGCGAGATACAACTTCCGCTGAACAACCTCGGCGTGATGGCGCTTGACCATCGCGGACAGTCGGGCATAGCCACCGCCATCGGACATGCGCCGGGCGTGGCGTTGCTCAATGCCGCCGCCGGCTCGCGTCTCGCCATCGCCGAAGCGCTGACCAATATCGTCTGGGCGCCTCTCGACGGTGGTCTTAAAGCCGTGTCGGTCAGCGCCAACTGGCAATGGCCCTGCAACAACGCCGGCGAAGACGCACGCTTGTACAATGCGGTGGAGGCGGCAAGTCAATTCGCTATTGACCTTGGTATCAACATCCCTACGGGAAAAGATTCGCTTTCAATGGTACAGAAATATCCCAACGGCGACGTGGTGTTTTCACCCGGAACGGTTATCATCTCCGCCACGGCGCAGACCGGTGACGTCCGCAAAGTGGTACGTCCCGTCATAGACAACGACCCTGCGTCGCACATCATCTATGTCGGATTGTCGCTTATGCCTTTCGCATTGGGCGGGAGCAGTTTTGCGCAGATATTGGGGAAAATGGGCGATGCCGTTCCCGACATTTCCGATACGGCTTATTTTGCCAAAGCGTTTGAAGTTGTGCAAGACCTTATCGGAAAGGGAATGATTGTGGCGGGACATGATGTGTCGTCGGGCGGACTTATCACGGCGTTGCTCGAAATGTGCTTTGCCAATCGCGAGGGCGGGATGGAAGTTGATTTGAAGCCCCCCCCGTCCCCCCCGAAGGGGGGGAGTCCCACATTCTTTGATCGAGAGGACGACATTATTCGCCTTTTGTTTTCCGAAAATCCGGCGCTCATCCTGCAAGTACGCGAAACGGACAGTGCGAAAGTAGATGAGATTTTTGAACAGGCAGGCGTTCAAGCGTACATCATCGGCAAGCCGATACCTAAACGGATGATGAGCATACGCTGCAACGACGAACAATATCAATTCGACATCAACCGGTTACGCGACCTCTGGTTCAAAACTTCGTATCTGTTCGACTGTCATCAAAGCGGAGAAAAACAGGCGACAGAACGTTTTAACAACTACAAATCTCAACCGTTGGAATACGTTTTTCCTGCACATTTCGAGGGTTCGTTGACGCAATACAACGTCAATCCACACCGCACGGCATCCACAGGTATCCGTGCCGCCATCATCCGCGAACAAGGCTCGCAGTGCGACCGCGAAACGGCATGGATGTTGCACCTTGCCGGAATGGAGGTGAAAGATGTGCATACGTCCGACCTCATCGAAGGACGCGAAACGCTCGACGATGTGAACATGATAGCGTTTGTGGGCGGTTTTTCCTATTCCGACGTACTTGGCTCCGCCAAAGGCTGGGCAGGCTCACTCCTCTACAACGAAAAGGCGAAAGCGGCTCTCGACCGTTTCTACGCACGTCCCGACACGCTGAGCATTGGCATCTGCAACGGCTGCCAACTGATGATAGAACTCGGCTTGATTACGCCCAATCACGAACAGAAACCGCGCATGACTCACAATGACTCGCAAAAGTTTGAATGTGCCTTTGTGAACGTCAGCATTCCCGAAAACAACTCGGTGATGTTGCAGTCGTTAGCCGGTGCGCGGCTTGGTATCTGGGTGGCGCATGGCGAAGGAAAATTCGACTTGCCTATGTCCGTAGAGCATTACAACATAGCGCTCCAATACAGTTACAACGCCTATCCGGGCAATCCCAACGGTTCGCCGCAGGGCGTCGCCGCCATCTGTAGCGCCGACGGGCGCCATCTTGCCATGATGCCGCACCCCGAACGCGCCATCTACCCTTGGAACTGGGCGTACTATCCCACCTCACGACAACACGACCAAATCACACCTTGGGTGGAGGCGTTTGTGAATGCGAGGAGATGGATTGAAAACATAAAGACCTGCTTGTAAGCCGAAAACGCCATAAAATGGAATTTGGGTTCGGCTCCTATTGCCATTTAAACACTTTCGTCCCCACCGTAAAGCAGATAATTCCGAGGGCGGAGAGGGCGATGGTAGGCGTAACGATTTCCATCCATCCGGCGCTTTCGTTGAAGATGCTGCGCATGCCGTCGGCGAGGGCGGTAAGTGGTAGCAGTTTTATGGCTCCGATGCTCCATTCGGGGAAGTTGTGGTAACTGAAAAAGATGCCCGACAGTATCATCATCGGCATCTGCACGGCGTTGATTAAGCCGGAGCCGGCTTCCGTTTTGGAGGTGCGGGTAGATATCAAGACGGCGACGCCCGCAAAGGCAACGTTACCGGCGACAAACAACATCGCCAAGGCGCCGAGACTGCCCTGAATCCGGATGTCGAACAAAAGCCATGCGAAGAAGAAGATGATCAGCCCCTCCACCACATTCATCACCAATCGGACAAAGATGATGGCAATGAGGAAGTTGGACTTCTTCATGGGCGTAGCAATCATGCGGCGCAGCAGTTTCTGTGAACGACATTCGATAATCGTATAACTGATGCCCCACAGCAGCGAACTCATCAGTCCGAAAGCGATGAGACCGGGTACGAAAAAGTCAATATAACGCACGCCTTTTAAGGTCAGCGGCGACAGTTGTTGTTGCGTCGCTCTTTCGTTGGAGGGAGATTGGAGGAGGTCGGAGAGTTTCATGTACGCCAGTTCTGCCTCGGCGTTGCGGGGGTCGAAGTGGTAATGGAGTTGCGACAGCGAATCCGTTACGATGACGGCGGCTTCGCCGCGCTTCAGGGCGATGATGGCGTCATCCCAACTGTTGCGGACGAAGGTGAAACGGGTGTTGCCCAATATCTCGTCGCTGACCAACCATGTCATCACCGTTTGACCGTTCTTTTCGCTCTTTTCCCCGTAAACGGCGAGCAGAGAGTCTAACTCCGTCTGCCGACTTTCGACCAGCATGATGTTGAACTTCGATTCGCTCTTCTGCATAAAAGCCAACCCCAACCCAATGGAAATCAGCACCGGAAACACCATCCCCCAAAAAAGCACTTCGGGCTCGCGGATGGTCTCCAAGAAACGGGAGATAATTAGCTGACGTAACTGCGATTTCATAATATTTCATTTTTTTCTCTGTGTAACTTTGTGTCTTCTGTGTCTCTGTGTTGAAAATAATTTGATTCAGCACAGAGTCCACAGAGAATCACAGAGTTACACAGAGTTTTTTTATCATTTTATCATCTTTAAACCTTAAATCTTTAAATTCATTCGTGCATTCGTGGCAACTACTCATCCAACATCCTCCCCGTCAAGTTAATAAACAGTTCGTCAAGGTTTCGGGAGTTTTCGTCTAACAGTTCGTTCAGCGTTCCTTCTTTGATGATTTTTCCTTCGTCCATGATGATGATATGTTCGCAGAGCGATTGGGCTTCTTCCATGTAGTGGGTGGTGAGGATGAGGGTGGTGTCGCCGTTGTTTTTCAGTTCTTTGAGGATGTTCCACAGGTCGAGCCGCGAGTGAGGGTCAAGACCGGTGGTGGGTTCGTCGAGAAAGAGGATTTTCGGATTGTTAAGCAGTGCGACGGCTAAGGCGAGGCGTTGGCGCTGTCCGCCCGAGAGCGTTCCGACTGCTGCCCGTCGTTTCTCATCTAATCCTACAAGTTTGATTACTTCGTCGGAGCGTTGGGCGTCCAATTTGAAAAACGAGGCGAAGAGGCGCACCGTCTCATCCACTTTCAACTTTTCAGAGAAACGAGTCTCCTGCAACGACAGTCCTATCAGTTGGCGCAACTCTTTTTCACCTTTTTTCCACTCTTTTCCGGCGATGAATATCTCGCCGCTGTCGGGCTTGCGCAATCCTTCCATCATCTCCACCAATGTCGTCTTCCCGGCGCCGTTGGGACCGAGCAGAGCGACAAACTCGCCCGCCTCAATGGAAAACGAAATCCCACGCACCGCCTGCACATTTTTAAAAGATTTGAATACATTTTTTACTTCTATTTGCGACATGGAATTTTTATTTTTACATCTTATTTCTCCACTGTATCATGTCGTAAAACATATATCTCGTTCGTAAAGGTTCGGATAACGGTTGCAAATAGGTCTCTTTTTCTTGTTCTTCTGTCGAAAAAACCAGCGTAAATTTATTTTTTTGATAAAATGCAACTATGTCTAACATCTTTATACGGATTATAATACTTAGCCAAAAAAACTTTCGTTTTACGCATACTTTCGCGTGCTACTTCCGGACTTGTATCATCGGTGAATTTTTTCCACCTTTCGTAGAACTCAAGGGCGACCTTACCTCGCAAAACAGGAGGAGACTTTATCTCTAATGCCATAATTATAGTATTCTGAAATGATGGCGCAAAGATACGATTTTTATAATTACGAATTGGGAATAATTCAGGGCAAACGAAAATTATCGAAGTCAGAAAAGCCGCTTTTATCAACGAAACCCAAACCCGAAAAGCCGTACATACCACCATGATAACGACTTACGGCGTGAAACACAATGAATACTGGGGACACATCCAATCGGAAGTAACGATGGAGGATTTGTTTGTGAAAATGAGATGAAAAACGCAGGAGAATAGACTGGGTGAAGTTGAGTTTGGAAATGGGCGATATCCTTAAAAAACTTGGACTTGGGCAACGGCTATACAAGTTGTGCGTTCGGCTTTTTGTGTTTATCACCAATAACGCCAATAACCACTGATTTCATCATAGTAGGGTCGACGAAAAAAATCAAAAATTGCCCAAATCCACAATACTAATAGCATCACTATTCCGCCGCCATAATATCCTGTTGATATGAGTATTAATCCTACTACTGTTATAAGCAACGTAATTATTCCTAAAATTATTTCACCCATATAAAACCTATGAATACCGAATATGCCAAAAAAGAAACATAGAATATGCTCCGTTGTATGCATTTCTTCGCGATAATGATAGTCACCATCTCCACAACTTGCTCTATGACGACTTCCTAATTGATAACATATTATAGCAACCACCACAGCAGCAAAAAAAACACCGATTAACCAAATAGCCATATTACTTTCTTTCTTGTAGTAAGAGGAAGGATACGTTTGGCTTTGCACTCCTTTCCTTGCAATTTGCTGTCTTTGCTGTTTTATCTGCTGTTGTTGTGCTGTTTGTTGTGAAGTAGTATGACTGTTTAATTTTTCATTAATTTTGCCAATATTTTCACAATTAATTATTTGCTTTCCGCTGGCATCATATAGACTATAGGAGTCGCTATAACAATGTGTACGGTATTGTCCGTTTGACAATAGTTCTACTTCTTTTTCACAATAAATTATTCGCTTTCCGCTGGCATCATATATACTATAAGAGTCACTATAACAATGGGTACGGTATTGTCCATTTGACAAAAACTCTATTTCTTTTTCACAATAAATTATTTCTTTCCCATTAGTATCATATATGCTATAAGAGTCGCTATAACAATGTGTACGATATTGTCCATTTGGCAATAATTCTATCTCTTTTTTACAATAAATTATTTCTTTCCCATTGGCATCATATATACTATAAGAGTCGCTATAACAACGGGTACGATATTGTCCATTTGACAATAATTCTATGTCCTTTTCACAATGAATTATTTCTTTCCCATTGACATCATATACACTATAATAATCACCATAACAATGTGTACGATAGCAACCATTAGATAATAATTGTGCATTTGTACTAAACCAAAAACCAAGTATGACAGATAAAATTAAAACTGCTTTTTTCATTTTTTTATCCCTATTCGTGCCGGGCGCAACTTTTAAATTATTAAAAAACATTTATTATTAATATATTAAATCATCTTCTTTCCCCAAAATCCGACATAAAAAATAGCGTGAAATCAACCCGTCTGAAAACCAGGTTTCCACGCCTATCCATCTGACAAGCTGCCCCACACCGTAAACACGGCGTTTCGCTAACTCACTCTTGATGGATAACCCAATAAAGGGTCAAATTGTGGAAAATGGTTTTCAAGAATAAACCGCAAATCGCTATTTTCAAGCTATCCTATTCTGTGCTACCAGCTTCTACATGCTTCTTAGCACAATATTTTATTTCATGTCATGATGCAATAAATTTTCGTTTATAAATATTGGCGCAAAGGTACGATTTTTTTTAATACGGTAGGAAAAAATTTTTTGTTAACCGCAAGAGGCGCAAAGATTAAAAGGATTTTTTGTACCTTTGCCCTCCTTTAAAAAAATAACGTACTGATTTATGTATCGAATTGATAAACACCCGATTCTTGAAATACCTGTTACTGAAAAACAAACATTTACCTTCAACGGCAAGGCTGTTGAGGGCGATAGAGGATTTACGATAGCGGCGGCGTTGCATCAAGCCGGATTCCCGGTGCATAGCCATAGTCTGCGCAACCGCAACCGTAGCGTGGAGTGCGGCATTGGAAAGTGCGGCGCCTGCGAGATGCTTGTTGACGGGCAGGTGAAACGTATTTGCATCACAAAAGTGGATGGCATTAAGGAAGTCGCCGAAATCCCGAAAGATTACATCGCGCAAAACGTTCATACCGCGTCCACAGAGGCGTTCAACGTCTATAAGACGACGGTGGCGATTATAGGCGCCGGTCCCGCAGGCTTGGCGGCACGAGAAGAACTGAACCGGCAAGGCGTGGACAACATCGTGATTGACAACAACGACAAAATCGGCGGACAGTTTCTGATGCAGACCCACCAGTTCTTCTTCTTCGAGAAAGAGCGGAAGTTCGGTGGCATGCGCGGCTTCGACATCGCAAAGACCTTAGCAGGAGATAGTTACGACGGCATTTTGTTAAACTCCACCGTCTGGGACGTCTTGGAAGGGAAACGCATCGCCGCCAAAAACATCAAGACCGGCGAGATATTTTTTGTGGACGCTCAATTTCTGATTGTCGCTTCCGGCGCCATCTCTTTCATGCCCGCTTTCGACAATGACGATATCCCGGGCGTTTACACTGCGGCAGTAGTGCAAAAAATGATGAACAACGAGTTCACCTTGCTGGGAAAGAACGTGTTGACCATCGGAGCGGGAAATATTGGCTATCTGACCTCGTACCAGTTGACGCAGGCGGGCGCCAATGTGAAAGCCATCATCGAGGCGCAGCCTTTCGAAGGCGGTTTTCCGGTGCAGGCGAACCGTGTGCGGCGTTTGGGAATACCTATTCTGACTTCTCACATATTGCTCAATGCCATCCCCAACGAAAATCACGACGGCATCGTAGGCGCGGTGATTGCCGAGTGTAAAAATTTCCAACCTATCGCAGGAACGGAAAAGGTAATACATGGCATTGACGCCATCAATATCTGCACCGGATTGATTCCCGACGACCAACTGCTGACGAAGGGATACGAGATATTCGGTCGTTTCTGTTACGGCGCCGGCGACGCTATTCGGATAGGAGAAGGGACGTCCGCCGTGTTGAGAGGTCGTCAGGCAGCTTTTGACGTTTTGAACGACATGAAACGGCGTTTCGATTATGACGAATACCTGACTTTGTCCAAAAAATATATTGATTCGCAACAACATCCTGTCCGGATTTTGCAGGACGCTTTGCTGCCCGATAAAGAGCGGATGATGAAAAAAGGATTTGTAGTGATAGATTGTCTGTACGGTTTTGCCTGCAATCCCTGCGCTTTTGCATGTCCGTATAACGCTATTACGAAGGACGCTACATCGGCAGTTCCTGCGATAGACTATGAAAAATGTATCGGATGTATGGATTGCGTCAGTCAGTGTCCCGGATTAGCGATATTTGGTTACAACATCGCCAAAGATTGGCTGTTTTTGCCGATAGAACACTTTGTAAATGAGCAAGAAGCGGTATATTTGGTGGACAACAACGGCGCCAAAGTGGGCGAAAGCATTATTGAGAAAATCCTTTACAAAAACAACAAAACCAACGTAGCGCGGGTGAAATCCTTAACGCTTCATGGAGCAGACCTCGCCAAGGCACGCGGTTTCATCGTCAAAGAACGCTATCCGCAGCCGTTGGAGTTGAAACCGTTTACGGAAAACCTGCTTTCCGAGCGCTATATCTGTCATTGCGACGACGTTACGTTGGAAGAAGTCTTGGAAAAAATCGGGTCGCGTTCGTTCATTTCTGTTGATGAGGTGAAGCACATCACCCGTTTGGGCATGGGCGCATGTCGCGGAAAACGGTGTATTGCGCGCCTGAAAAGCCTTTTATGGTCAAAGGGAATCCATATCACGGGCGATGCGACGCCGCGCGCTCCGCTCTCCAATCAGATAGAGATGAGGGAATTATATCCGAGAAATCACCGTGAAAGAATAATTACCAATATTAGCGGTTGTATTAGGACTTCCGATTCCCGTCATTGCGAGCGTAGCGAAGCAATCCAGAAAGTAGATGCTTTCGTCGCCGGCGGCGGCATCGCGGGGAGCGCCTTGTTCCGTTATCTCTCGGAAGCGGGCTATAAGCCATTGATGGTCAACCATGAACGTGGCGGTTCGTGGCGCAATATCGGCGGTGGACGTCCCGCATTCAGCCATCCCGCTTTGGCGGATATGGCAAATCAGAATTTGGCGATTTTCAAAGAGTTACTCAAAGAGAGCAACATAGATTTTCATTCCACGCGCTACGTATCATTCGCACACGATGAGGCAACGTACAAAGCGCTGGAGCGCTCTATGGCATGGTCGGATGCGTATATGGTTGATAAAAAAGATTTCAGAAAAGAAATTTCGGACTATTTCAATCCCAATATCTCTGTTTACCAACATGCCCTCATTACCCGAAACTGCTGGCAGGCGACGCCCGGAAAAACGGTGGATCTGCTTCGTAACAAAGGCATTGCCGCAGGCGGAACGGTGTTGGAAGATACCCGCATCGTGGATGTTGAAAAACAGGGCGACCAATACCACATCATCATCCAAATGCCGGATTTAAAATATGTGGAATATGTTACCAACATCTTCATCAATGCTCTGGGCAGCGAGTCGAGAGTTTTTGCCAAAAAAGTCGGCATCGAGACAGGTCTCTTTCCCGTTAAACATCAAGCCTTTATCACACGGCGACTTCCGTTCATCGGAAAAGGCGGAGCATCGTTAGACATGCTCATTGACCGTAGAAAATATAAAGGTTTTTCGGCTGTATATGGACAGCAGTTGATTGAGACAGGACAGATTATCGGCTGCGCCTCACCCGCCATAGATGCGCTGGAAACGGACAAGAACCTGAAAATCAGTTCGCAAGAGTTTCTCGAAATCATATCCGAGACATTTGTTGACTGGATTCCGGAACTCGCCAACGTCGGTTTTCAAGCCTTATGGTCGGGATATTACATCGAACCGCGCTATATCATTGACCCCGAATTGGGTCTGTTCGTCGGATTGCGCGGACACGGTTTTATGATTAGTCAGTATATCGCCAAACTGTACGTGGACTATTTACAGGGAAAACCCGTTCCGGACTATTTCCACGACCTCAAACTATCGGGAAAAGGGATTAGTGAAGATGCGTTTAAGTAGAAATTGATACGAATGCTATAATAAATATCACAATGAAAAAAGTACCAATAGCCATTTTCCTGATTATTTTCAGTATCTCATTTTGTCAAGCGCAGAGCAACGTCAGCCGTCCGGTAAGCGTCTATGCCAATGTAAGCGATTATGTGAACGGCTATGTGATTCCCAAAGTGGAAACATGGCAAACACAAGGACGCTACGAGTCGAGCGACGAGTACCTGTTGCGGGTCAACGAACAGAAACGCAGTGAGATGATTGAAACGTTGACTACAGAAGCCATCGACGCCTATACAAAAACAATCACGCAAAGCGTAAACTGGAATCATTTGCAAATTGTGGACTATGACCCCAACAACCAATCGTTCAGGATCAAGTCGCAATTCGGCGATTTTACGCTGGGCGTTCCCCGAACATCGGCAGAGAAGTTTGAACAGGGTTTCGCCTCCGTCCAAAAGAGCAACCCCGGCTTTTACTTTGTCGGCAACGACGTCAAATTGGATAAACTCACCTTCACCACCACTTCCGGCGAGCAATATCAATACAACAGCAACGATTCGCGCCGTTTTGAGAAAGTCATCGTAAAAGCCGACTTCGGCGCCATCGAACCGCGAGTCCCTACCTCTTCCGACAGAGGCACAACCATTGCCGATCCTACCGTGATCACCATCGGCGCCTCCGACGTGGACATCAACATCCCGGTAACCAACCGCTCCAACGACAAGACTTTCGCCGTCATCATCGCCAACGAAAACTATCAGGAGGCAGGCATCTCGAAAGTGGAATTTGCCCTCAACGACGGAGCGATATTCAAGGAATATTGCATCAAAACGCTGGGCTTGCCCGAACAAAATGTGCATTACAGAGCCAACGCAACACTCAATAACATACGCGCCGACATAAAATGGATCAGCGACTTAGACGATAAATTCAAAAACGAAAACATCAACATCATCTTCTACTATTCGGGACACGGCACCCACGACGAGCGTACCAAAGCGGCATACCTGCTGCCAACAGACGGACTGGCTTCGGACGTAAGCACCGCTTATAAGTTAGATGACCTGTACCAAACCTTGGGCGCCCTTTCCGCAAAAACCGTAACGGTCTTCTTAGACGCCTGCTACAGCGGCGCAGGACGCGACGGCGCCATGCTTGTCGCCTCGAAAGGCGTCATCATAAAAGCCAAACAGGGCGTTCCTACCGGCAATACGGTGGTGTTCTCTTCTTCGCAAGGCGATGAGACGTCGTTCCCGTATCGTGAAAAAGGACACGGCTTGTTCACCTACTTCCTGCTGAAAAAACTACAGGAAACGCAAGGCGATGTTACACTTGGCGCGTTGAGCAACTACATCACCACGCAGGTCGGACAACAGTCGGTGGTGGTGAACCGAAAAAGCCAAACACCGGAGGTGATACCGGCAGGAAAGATGGAGGATACGTGGCAAGGGATGAGGTTGTTGAAACTGTGATGTGGCTATTCAGATGTTGTGCGTCAGCAATGGACGATGCAGTGAGACAACGAAGTGAGAAAAGAGAAATATTAACAGTCTGAAAAAGATATAAATTGAAACATACCTGTCCAATCTTTTAAATAAAGAAGCCTTTGTGTTTTCGTAATTTATTGATAATCAGTTGTATTTTTTCTAAAATTCTATCAAAAGTTGTTGAAAATCTTTTT
>Ga0099364_10002700_pt1 | contig 28121 bp, 30 predicted proteins | sample TergutTh196P3_FD_73070 | JGI IMG/M metagenome (GOLD analysis project Ga0099364, IMG submission 73070) | Microcerotermes parvus P3 segment gut microbial communities from Pointe-Noire, Republic of the Congo - Th196 P3 | ecosystem: Host-associated > Arthropoda: Insects > Digestive system > Gut ... | reverse complement strand
TCGGCGCATCGTTAAAAGACTTGGGTAAGAAATGGTTTGCGTTTTCAAAAATGGAATTAGAAGCAAAAATCTTGTTGAAAAATATTACCTAAGTTGGTTTATTACGGATGTTATGCGCAATTTTGCCGCCCTCTGTACCCGCTTTGTGGCGCAGTATCTACCTGTTTAGCACAAAAATATTTTGCAAAAAAAATGAAAAAAAAATCTTGCTTTTTTTCAGCATAATTAACATGGTTCTTTTAAATCAAAAACAGGTTGTTTTAAACTAATGCAGAATAATAAACCCTTGCTTGCTCATTCAAAAAACGTTGAGCAGGATTTGTTGAACATTGAGGCTTTTAAAAAAGACTCTGACCCTCTGATCGAGAGAGCTTATGAGTTGGTTGAAAAAGAAGACTATCAGGAAGCTTTTGAACTTTTTGTTTTTGCCGCCTCAGTAGATAACGAAAACATTGAGGTGCTCAATGGTTTAGGGATAGCCCTCTGTGAAATGGGGCGCCTTAACGAATCCCGCGTTATATTGGAACGCGCTCTGCGCATAAACGACAATAATGCGGCAACTCACGCCAATATAGCCGGCGTCTATTGGCATCTTGGTAATTACGAAAAAGCCCTTTATTGCTATCAACGCGCAATAGATATCGATCCGGCAATTGAGGAAGTGCATTATAATATGGTGAACCTGTATATGGACATGAATGCCCTGTACCCGGCGCTTATACGTTGTTTTGAATTCTGTGAGAAGTTTCCGCAAGACCCCGAGGGGCCTGAACTTTTATCTGATATAATGCTTAACCTTGCAATCTCGCTCTACTGATACTTTTGCAGTTTTTTGTCAAGGTAGTCGCCGCCGTTCCTGCCGTCTCTTTTTATGGACAGAATATTCTCTTCTATATCGAGTCGCCATTTGTCGTTCTCCTGCAGCATACGGCAAGGCATTACAAAACCGGTCATATTATCTATAACATGGCCGGATATAAGTACCTCAAGTTCTGCCTGTCCGGCGGTTATTTTTTCGCCCCTGATCTCCCATTTAAGGGCGCCCTTGAGAAAGGCAAGTATTGGGAAAAGCTCCGATTTGCTGACGTTTTTGAGTGTGAGTATTTCTCTTACGGCCTTTTTAGTGTTATTCGAATAGCAAAGCAGCGCCTGATCAAAGGTTTCGGCCTTTGCCAAAGCGTTTAGCAGCGAATAGGGGGATGAGCCGTCCGGTTCGCTGTTTTTTGGACAAGCTGTGAGTAAAATAACCAATACAATAAGAGCAGGGAGTCTCACCTCAAAAGTTCATCTCCGATATCGTCTATTATGAGAGTCGAATTATTTTGTTGAAGCGATTTAAGAACGTTCTGTTTTTGCTCTCTCAGGATGCTTTCGCTGAGTCCCTTTGACGGCAGCTCAGGGCGTCTTGCGCCTATGCAGGCCGAACAGGAATTATCGGGAACGGTATTTGGAAGAAAGGCTTCTGTATTAATTGCAGAACAGTCGCGTGAGGGCAAAAGGCCGCTTTTTTCACATATTCTGGCTTCGACAAGTGCGCCGTATGAGCGGAATTGCCGCACCGGTTCAAAGGTTATGACTCTTTTCATGTATGCCCCCCATATGGGCGCCGATATAACGCCGCCTGTTTGTCCATGTCCGAGGGTGAGGCCAAGCTTGTCGTAGCCGACCCATATTCCTGTGGTAAGGTGCGGTAAAAAACCGATGAACCAGGCGTCCCGCCAATGGCTGGTGGTTCCGGTTTTTCCTGCGGCTGGGACGCCAATATAGGCGCTGCGTCCTGTACCGTGCTCAAGCGCAGTTCGGAGAAGGTTTATCATCAGTTGGGCTGTTTCAGGTTTTATAATTTGTATGGTTCCGTTTTTTCTTTCTTCCAACAGGGTGCGTTTTACATCTTCTTCCTGATTTTCCAGGATATTGCCTTCATGATCTTTTACGTGCCTTATACTGAATGGGATTACGTTCATGCCGCCGTTGGCTATTATTGCATATGCTCTGGTGAGTTCAAAGGGGCTTACGTCAAGCGTGCCTAAAGCGACGGACAGGTTCCTTGGAATGCGGGAATTAATATCGTTCTTATTTATTTTGAGAAGTTTTGCATAGTAGTTTGTGACTGCGTCCATGCCAAGTTTTTCGGCTATGCGCACTGAAACTACATTGATTGACAGCGCTAATGACCTCCTGAGCGGAACAAGTCCTTGAAAGTCGCCATCATAATTTTTTGGAGTCCATGAGCCGCTTTCGCTGTCAAGATAGACGATTGGCGAATCAAGTATTGGAGTCGCAGTAGTAAATTCCCTGCTTTCAAGGGCGGCGGCATAGAGCAGAGGTTTAATTGAAGAGCCCGGCTGTCTTCTTGATTGCAGCGGGCGATTGAGTTGATTTGTGCTTGTCAGGGGAGTGCCGCCCACCATCGCTTCAATGTACCCATTTTCGTGGTTGATTGTTATCAGAGCTCCTTCGACTCTCTGCATGTCTTTGTCTTCGGCGAAGGTCGATTTGTATGAATCAAGAAATTTTCCTACGCTGTCCAATCCGGCAAAAAAGTTAAGTCCTTCAAATTCTTCCACAATTTCTGTGCGAAAATGGTTATTTATTTTTTCGTTCTCTCTTGAACCGCGCTTTGTAAAAGTATTCATATCAAAAAGATCTGAAAAAAGGTATATTTCCTCAGAGAAATTATCCATAAACACGTCAGGGTTTTTAAAAGCGAGATTTGAAGAGATGCCGCTTTGTTTGTCGAGTGCGCTCCAGAGCGCTTTTTCTGCGGCTTGTTGTTTTCTCAGGTCAAGGGTCGTATATACCATGAGCCCTTTGTTGTAAACCGTATCATCGCCGTACTTTCTTACGAGTTCACGCCTTATGTATTCGGTAAACCAGGGGGCATTGTTAGATCTGGCGCTCCATGTTGTAACGGTAGGTTCAAGTTCGCTTATATATGCCAAATAATTTGGCCAGAAATTCAGGTAAGCAGCCTCGGCGTCTTTAACTGTTATATGCCCCATCTCGACCATTTTTGACAGGACGATGCGATGGCGCCTCATTGACTCGTTCGGGCGTCTTATAGGTGAAAATAGATTTGGCGCGGCCGGCAGCGAGGCAATGAGCGCGCTTTCGGCGAGATTGCATTCCCATATATGTTTGTTAAAATATAACTGCGCTGCCGATTCTACGCCGTAGGCGCCATGTCCCAAAAATATCTGGTTTAAATAAAGATGCATTATATCGTCTTTGGTATATGTAAATTCCATCATAACGGCTATGCAGGCTTCTTTTATTTTGCGGAATATGTTTCGCGCCCCTGATGTCAAAAGCATCTTGGCGGTTTGCTGCGTTATGGTACTGCCTCCCTGTTTTACGCTGCCGGCCATAATGTTTACAAAAAACGCCCTGACGATGCTTTTAGGACTTACGCCCATATGGCTGTAAAATTCGGTATCTTCCATCGCGGTGAAGGCATTTATAAGATTTTCCGGCATCTTGTCGAGCGGCGCCACCTCGCGTTTTTGTTTAAAAAGTTCGGCAACGAGCAAACCGTTTTTATCGAATATCTTTGTCGTAACATCAGGCCTGAATTCGGCGAGGGCTTTGACTTTTTTAAAATCGGAGTGCAGGATGACGATAAAGGCGGCCGTGATCCCTATGAATATCGCCAGAAAAAGAAAACGAAATCTATAAAGAATGACGCTAAGCGGCCCCTTAAGGAGTTCAAGCGTGTGGAAAGAGACGCCCCTTGAAAATTTTGAATTGTTATATCTTGGCATTTTAATAATCCATTTGAACGCATATCAGGATATGAGCAGCCGGTTGCTTGTCAAGCCATTACTTGCATTAAAAATATTTTGAAACATAAAAAAATAAAAATTTAATATAAAATGGCAAAAAAACGCCAATTTAGGCCGAATTTAATACATATTCTATTGTAAACGCCTGTATTTGCCCTAAGCGTAATTCTTTATATAGACGAATATTTGATTGAGTTGGAAAGTAAGCATGCTATCAAGGATGATGGCATTAGAATTCAAGGAGGAAACCATGATAATAAACCACAACATTGCAGCAATTTTTTCTCACAGAACCCTGAAATTTCATGATTGGGATTTAACCAAAGATATTGAAAAACTGGCTTCCGGGATGAGAATTAATAAGGCAGGAGACGATGCTTCCGGCTTGGCTGTTTCGGAAAAGATGCGTTCTCAGATACAGGGCTTGCGTCAGGCTGAGAGAAACGCAGAAGACGGTATGTCTTTTATTCAAACAACTGAAGGCTATCTTGATCAAACTCATGCTATTATTCAGCGTATAAGGGTTCTCGCAGTTCAGGCTGCTAATGGTATCTATTCAGCGGAAGACCGTCAGCTTATTCAGGTTGAAATATCTGCTCTTGTTGCAGAGGTTGACCGTATAAGTTCGCAGGCTGAGTTTAATAAGATGAAACTATTGACTGGTTCGTTCGCAAGGCTTCATCCTACATCATCAATGTGGTTTCATATCGGACCTAATATGCATCATAGGACGCGCGTATTTGTACAGACTATGACAACTGCGGCTCTTGGGCTTCGCAACCCAACTGTCTTGACATTTATATCGATATCGACTCCCGGTAAAGCCAATTCCACAATAGGTTTGGCGGATGAGGCGCTTCGCATAATAGCGAAACAGAGAGCCGACCTTGGAGCTTATTATAACCGTCTTGAGCACGCAGCTAAAGGTCTTATGAATGCGTACGAAAATACTCAGGCTGCTGAAAGCCGTATACGTGACACTGATATGGCTGAACAGATGTCTTCATTTGTACGTTACCAGGTTCTCACACAGGCTGCTACGGCAATGTTGGCGCAATCTAACGCCAAAACGCAAACCGTACTGCAATTACTTAGATAATTTGAGCCAGCATCGCGGCATCGCTCAAAAGCATAAAACAAAAAGGCCGGTACTCCCAACCGGCCTTTTTTTTGTGCGTTCGGTATGGGCGGTTTGAGGCTCAGAGCCACTTAATCCCTTACAGGCAAAGAAAGAAGCCCCAGCGGTTCAAGTTCTACCCAATTGAGTATCAGTGAAACGTGAAGGTGAGCGGCGGTTGAACCTGCAGCGCCTATCAAATCGTCGGTTTTTACCATGCTGCCTTTGTTTACATTAAGGACGCTTAGGTGCATATAAATAAGAAAATAATTTGCTGCCTTCGTAGTAGAATCAGCTAACACTACTTTGCCGTCGGCCATAACATACAAATTTATTCCACTTGACAAAAATCTTCGGTTAAAATACTCTCACAGCGTTTTGCCGCAAAAATAAATAAATCAAAAGAGTTTTGCAATGATAAGAGATTTTAGAGTAATAGATTTTCATATACATACTTCGTCGCTTAATCAGGCTACCCCGCAGGTTTTTGACTTTTTTCGAAATTCAAACGAGTACTATAAAGAACATTTCAGCGAAAAAATAATTCCTGAAAAGGTTATAGAGTATTTGCGCAGGGAGGGCGTAGAAAAAGCTGTAAGCCTTGCCGAGTACAGTCCGCTTTCAAGCGGAGTAGTCACGAATGAGTTTGTAAGCGAGCTTTGCGCCGCTCATGAGGAGCTCATACCAATAGCTTCGATAAATCTTCATAGTATGATTCCTTTTATTGAACAAGCCCGCGTGGCTGTTCACGAACTTGGTATGAAAGGATTCAAACTTTTACCCTCGTATGACAATTATTATCCAACCGACCCCAGAATGTACCCTGTATATGCCCTTGCGCAGGAACTCGGACTTCCGGTGATGTTTCATACCGGAACTTCGATTTTTGCCGGAACCAGAGTAAAACTTGCCGACCCGCTTCTTTTGGATGATGTTGCCGAAGATTTTCCTGAACTGACATTGCTTCTTGAACACGGCGGCCGCCCTTTCTGGTATGACCGCGTTGCCTGGATGCTGTTGCGCCACAAAAACGTTCATGTAGGTCTGGCTGGACTTCCCGCAAAGCATCTGCACGCCAACTTTAAAGATATTGAAAAATTTTCTGACCGGTTTGTCTTTGGAAGCGACTGGCCGGGAATAGTTGATATACATGTCATGGCCGAAAAATTGATGGATCTGCCTATTTCAAGAGAAGTAAAAGAAAAAATGTTTTACCACAACGCAGCGCGGATTCTTGGGCTGTGAATATATACATGATAGGTATCTGCGGAGTGGCTATGGGAAGCCTTGCCTGTATGCTCCGCGATGCCGGACATAAAGTAGCCGGCTCCGACAAGGAAATATTCCCGCCTATGAGCGACGTGCTTCTGAATGCCGGCATAAGGCTCGATGAAAATTACGTTCCTTCTGACATGGGCTCGCCCGACCTTGTTATAATAGGCAATGCGATAAGCCGCGGCAATCCACAGGTTGAACATACGCTTAATGAAAACTTGCCTTATTGCTCCATGCCCGCGGCGCTTTGGCGCTTTTTTCTTCATGATAAGGATGTCATAGCCGTTGCCGGAACGCATGGCAAGACTACGACTACCGCGCTTCTGTCGCATATACTCATAAGCGCCGGGTACGACCCCGGATGCTTCATAGGCGGGGTAACGAAGAATTACGATTCAAATTACAGGATTGGCGGCGGCAAATACTTCGTAATCGAAGCCGATGAATACGATTCGGCTTTTTTTGAAAAAATACCCAAATTTATGTCTTACAGACCAAGACGCCTTATAATGACATCGCTTGAATTTGACCATGCCGACATTTATTCGGATCTCTCTGAAATTGAATTATGGTTTAAACGTCTCGTGAATATCGTTCCGTCGGGGGGAGACGTGGCTTACTGCGCTCGTTACCCTCAGCTTGCAAAAATAGCCGCTAAATCATTCGCCCCCGTTTTTTCGTTCGGGACCGACGAGGCGGCCGATATTTTTTGCCGTTTCAGCGGTTATAAAGATGACAATACTGAGTTTATATTATCTTCTTCTTTGACGGGGGCGCTCTCCTGTTCTACTTCCCTGTTCGGAGGATTTAATCTCGAAAATATTGCCGCCGCCTCTTCTATGGCTATAAAATTAGGCGTTGATGCCGGCGCAATTGTATCGGCGCTTTCAACCTTCAGGGGCGTAAAGCGCAGGCAGGAATTGATTTTTTCATCGCCCCATGTGAAGGTCTACGAGGATTTTGCCCATCATCCGACAGCCATAAAAGCCGTTCTTGAGGCTATACGGCAGCGTTACCCTGATTCAAAAATATATGCAGTCTATGAGCCTCGCTCTGCCACAAGCAGGCGCAACTTGCTGCAAGAAGAAACCTCATCAGCCTTTCAAAATGCCGACGAGGTTTTCATAAAAACTCCTTTTAATATTGCTGCTATTCCCGAAACCGAACGCATAGATATAGAATATGTAGTCGGACGCATAAATACAGGCAAGACTTCGGCGTTATTGTTTGATAATGTTGACGCAATAATAGATGCTCTGTGCGCTAAAACAGGCAGCTCAAAAGAACAATGCGTCATTGTAATAATGTCTAATGGCGGGTTTGGCGGTATTTATGAAAAAATCGTAAAAAGATTAGAAACCCTATGATAGGCGGTATCGGCATCGATATCGTGGAATCAAAGAGAATAGAATCTCTTTGGAAGGCTTACGGAGATCATTTTCTCAAAAAGATACTCTCTGACGATGAAATAGCAGCCATGCCAAAAAAATTTCCCGTTCAGTATATAGGCGGACGTTTTGCCCTGAAAGAAGCTATAGTGAAAGCCTCCGGGAAACGGGATTTTGCCTTTAACGAAATCAGCGTCCTTAACGATGAAACCGGCAAGCCCTTTATAAAAGAAAAAGACGCCATTGCCCGCATAATAGGCAGGGAAGAAAGCTCTTTTGCCATTCATGTCAGCATAAGCCACGAAAAGGAATATTGCACGGCCTCAGCCGTTATTGAGTTTTTATAGCGGTTTTTTTCTTGACGTAAATTGCTGACAACGAATCTTGTCTACATAAATAACTGGAGGTTTGTATGGCTTTTGTAATATCTAATGAGTGCACTGCTTGCGGGAATTGTATTCCCGAATGTCCTGTTGACGCCATTTCGGACGGTAAGCCCTATAAAATAGATGTTGATGAATGCACAGATTGCGGCGCCTGTGTTGATGTATGCTCGGTTGACGCAATAAGTCAGGTTTGACAAATAAAAAGGCCGTCTGTTCCAGACGGCCTCGCCATTACTTAAATAAAATGCTTACATAAAGCTGTATACCTCTTTATATCGCTTCCTTTATATGACAGAAACCTGAACAGCCCTGGGCCCCCTGTCGCTTTTTTCGATTTCAAACTGTACATTAGCTCCTTCCGGCAGAGTTTTGAAGCCGTCGCCTGCTATACCGGTAAAATGAACGAAATAATCATTACCGTCACTAGAAGAAATGAAACCATACCCTTTTTGATTGTTGAACCATTTTACTTTACCCTGAGACATTTTGTGCTCCTTAAAATTAAATTATGATAAACTTTCATTGTGTAATCGTTGCCATTTTTGGCGCCGATGCACAATAGAGTAAATCCTTACAGTCATATATGTACTTTTTCTAAAAAAAGTCAACATTAATAATTAATTTTCGTCAATTATTTTTTGACGTGTTTTATATAAGATGATGCACGCAGTTGCAAAAAAACATATGGAAAAAAGCTGGCCGTCAGATAATCCGATAAAAAAAACTCTGTGGTCATTACGAAAAAATTCCACGATGAATCTGCCGAGTGAATAAAACATGGCCGAAAAAGCAAAAAGTCTGCCATGTGCGATATTTTTCTTTTTGACGTAAATAAACGCTGCCGCTGAGGCGCCGCCTGTGAGGTAAGCGGCGCTTATAAGCTGTACCGGCAGCAATGGCTGCGCCGTCATACCCGCAGGACATGATGGCGGGAAGGCTAGGCCTATGGGCAAATCTGTTTGTATGCCGAAACAACATCCGCCGAGAAAACAGCCGATACGGCCAATTCCCATTGAGGCTAAAAACGCTGGAGACAGGATGTCGGCAAGGGAAGCCGGCGTTATTTTCCATAGCCTGGAAGCCGCCGCTGCGCCGATGACTCCGCCTGTGATGCCTCCCCAGCTTATGAGTACCGGCTCTTTGAAATTCATTGCGCCTGATATAAATTCGGGCATAAACAGCAAAAAACCTGCAATATGTGCTCCGGCTATTGTGCAGGCTATGACCCAAAGCAGGGAATTAATCTCAAATTTGCCGTTGAATGGCGGTTTTTTGCTCAAGAGGCGAACAATAATGAAAGCTGTTGCTATACTCAATAGCATCATAAACCCGTACGAGGGTATGAATTTTTCGCTTTCGCCAATTGTAAATCTGAAAAGTACGGGGTCCATCGTTATTAAGAAAGATTGTCTTGCCACAGCCTTTTAAAGATTGCTGATACTATTTTTTAGTGTTTCCTCAATCGTCTTTAACGTCAAGCATTTTTAGCGGGCTTGTTTGAACACATTAAGTCTTTCGATTTATTATCGTAAAACTACTGTTTTTCTATCAAGGCTTGCTTAAATTTCGAATAGTTTCTGTATTACCTGCTTGACAATAAAACCTGATACAGAATTATTCTGTTTTTATAAAAAAAAATATCTTTTATAGAATGGGACATATTATTAGCGTTGAACATAAAATAATTAACGGGGATAGCAGGCAAATGGGCGAACTCATGGACGGGAGCGTTCATTTGATAGTTACTTCACCGCCTTACTGGCAGTTGAAAGACTACGGTTCAAATAATCAGATTGGGTTTAATGACAGCTATGAAAATTATATCAATAACTTAAATCTAGTTTGGTCAGAATGTTATCGCGTGCTGCACGATGGCTGCCGGTTGTGCATTAATATCGGTGATCAATTCGCCCGTTCCGTTTATTATGGCCGATACAAGGTAATTCCGATTCATTCCGAAATTATCAAATTTTGTGAGGCAACCGGCCTTGATTTTATGGGAAAGATTATTTGGCAGAAAACCACTACAATGAATACTTCAGGCGGTGGTGCGGTAATGGGCAGTTTTCCTTACCCGCGCAATGGTATTGTAAAATTGGATTTTGAGTATATTCTGTTGTTCAAAAAACAGGGAAAAGCGCCCAAGCCTACACGAGAACAAAAAGAAAATGCTGCGATGACCAACGAGGAATGGAATACATATTTTAATGGACACTGGTATTTCAGTGGAGCAAAACAAGATAAACACTTAGCGATGTTTCCTGAAGAATTGCCAGCGCGTTTGATCAAGATGTTTTCTTTTGCCGGTGAAACAGTTTTAGATCCGTTTATGGGCAGTGGGACAACCGCATTGGCAGCAGGTAAACTAAACCGAAACTCTGTTGGTTATGAAATCAATCCGGAATTTATCCCAATAATAAAAGAAAAAATCGACGTGAATAGCGATTCTATACAATTTGAAACTAAAATAATTAAGCAACCTGAAATCACGACGGATTTTGGAGAAAAGATAAAAGAACTCCCTTATCAATTCACAGACTCACATAAATTAGACAAGAAAATTGATGTTAAAAAGTTACAGTATGGTTCAAAGATAGACAAGGATAGCAGGCAGCGTGAAGAATATTTTACTGTAAAAGAGATTATCAATCCTGAACTTGTCAGATTGAGTAATGATTTGGTAATAAAACTCATAGGTATAAAACAAAATCCTGTAATGAATGGTAAAGCTGCCGAGTTTTTGCGTGAAAAACTGAAAGGAAAGCGCGTTTTTATTCGTCATGATGAAATAAAATATGATAACGATAATAATCTGATGGCTTATTTATATCTTGAAAATAAAACGTTTATTAATGCACATTTGCTAAAAGCAGGGCTGGCAGACGTAGATGATAGCGTGGAGTTTAAGTATAGAGAGAAATTTTTAAATAATCAAGTTTTAATAAAATTATGACAAAAAATGGCTTTTAAATATAGGAATATGAAACGCTTGAAACACTCTGCAGATTTTGGCAAAAAAGAGAAAGTTCTCAATTATGCCTGCCAGACCTATCAACTTTCGCGGCCAAACAAAGTTGGCGCTGTTATGGCATTGATTCGTGAGTGTCAGCCTCGCACAATCGAGGAATGGGAACAATGGTATTTTAAAAATGCTTATACAGAGGCAAAAACAAAAACTAAAGTTACTAAAGAGAGCTTATTAGAATTGGGTGGACGATTATATGAAAAAATTATGGAAGTTGTCATTCCTGAATGGGAAACCGTTTTTAAACAACTGACTTTGCAAGATTGCATTGACTACATTTATAATTTGACAATCAATCGGACTTATGATGGATTTCTTCGTGAAAAATCTGTTGTCAATGATGGATTAGCTAAAATTTTTCCCGATGTTGTATTTGAAGAAAGTGATCCGGAACTTGACCATGCCGGCGATATTGATTATATTGCCAAAATAGGAAATAAAGCCTTTGGTATTCAGATAAAACCTGTTACAGCAAAGGCAAACTTCGGTAATTATTCGGCAACTGAACGAATGAAAGCCAGTTTTACCGAATTTGAAGAAAAGTTCGGTGGGAAAGTGTTTATAGTTTTTAGTCTTGACGGGGAGATTGCAAATAAGGATGTAATAGAAGAGATCAAAAAAGAGATAGAAAAATTGAAATGAAAAAATGGACTCGGAAAATTTGATAATATACAACTTTTTGAATACATTTTTCATTCCGGTTTTAGCGTTGACAAAAATAACTCTTTCAAAATGAATCACAGAGGATTAAATGCTCGATTTTAACATTATACGTTTTGACACTATTGATTCTACTAATACCTATGCTTTGGAAAATATACGCGAGCTTCCCCACAACACAATAATTATTGCCGATACCCAAACAAAGGGCAGGGGGCAGCGGGGACGTTCCTGGGTATCTGATTCTTCTGAAAATCTATACCTCTCCTTTGTGATTAAACCGGATATGCCGTTTAAACAGCTCCCCATAGCCAATTTTCCGCAGTTTTTTTCTGTGATTGTAGCCGATGTCTTTGCTTCTTACGGCGTTTTGCCTCAAATAAAGTGGCCTAACGATGTCCTCATAAACGAAAAAAAATGCGCCGGGATTTTGAGCGAGGCCTCTTTTGACGGGAATATTTTTAACGGTCTTGTTGTAGGCGTGGGAATTAATATTGGGGATAACCCCGCAGATAAACTTGCCGAAAAACAGCCTGCATCCTCGCTTTCGGCAGAGATTAAGCAACATGTAGAAAGGGATGATTTTTTTACAAAATTATGCGATTTATATTCTCTAACAAGCGATTCATTTTTTTCAGGGGGATTTCTTTCTATAAAAGAATCCTATATGAAGTATTTTTCACATATGGGCAAAAAAACGGCTGTAACAAGCGGTTTTCGGCAGATTGAGGGCGTTGTTTGCGGGGTATCTGACTCCGGTGAGATTGTTTTAAGGACGGATTCCGGTGAAATTGAAAATATTGCGATGGGGGAAATACTATGGAAAAGGTCGTGAAGAGATTTATATGTGAACTTTACAAAAAAATGTGCCGATAAGCAAATTATTAGGGTATTTTTATAAAAAAAAGATTGAAAATATGTTACGTTTTTATTTTCATATGGTTGTTGGGGCTTTTTAAGCTTATTTAACTTATATTTGGGAAAACTCGCTATGGAATTAAAAGAAACTGCGAACAACCTTAACGGGACAATGGCTGAAATAGAAAATGCTTTGCTTGTCGGGGAGGAAGAACTTACCGATGTCATTCAATTGGTTAGTTTTGCTTTGGAGGATGTAGAATATGGGGTCGATATTTTACATGTCTATGAAATTCAAAAAATACACCAGATTGCTCATCTTCCCAATTCTCCTGATTTTATAAAAGGGATATTGAATCTGCGCGGTGATGTTATTCCTGTTGTTGATTTACGTATCCGTTTCGGACTTGAAGTGGCTGAGCCTACGGAGTTTTCAAGAATTATTATTATTGAAACAAACAATAAAAAAATAGGCTTGCTTGTTGACAATGTTCGCAAGGTTATCCGTGTGCCTGAGGCTAATGTGTCTCCTCCATCTGACATTATAACCGACTTGTCGGAAGAATTTATTCAGGGAATAGGGCGCTTACAGGACAGTTTGATTATAATATTGAACATTACAAATATAGCCGCTGCAGAAGATGAGAAAGCGGTTGTATCAATTGAAGCATAACTTGTTTTTGAGGGCTTTTCACAATTAATATGATGGAGCTATTTTATGGCAATTTCTTTAGGCGAATATCAGGATGTTTTTATAGAAGAAGCTGACGAACTTCTTCAGGAATTAAATCAGGACCTTGTAAGATTTGAAAAAGAACCCGAAGATATCGAAATAATAAATAATATCTTCAGGGCGGCGCATACCCTGAAAAGCTCGGCAGCCTTTGTTGGTCTTGTCGATCTTAGCGAACTTGCCCACCAGATGGAAGATCTGTTGCAGGGCGTTCGTGACGGCGTGATAAGTATTTCTTCGGAAATAATAGATGTTGTATTTAAGTGTTTCGATACGGTTAATGCAGTCGTAGACTCTATTTCTGCGGGTGAAGAGCCCGACCAGGATATAGCCTCTGTCATCAACCAGATTCACAGAGTCGCTAATGCTGCAAAGGGAAAAACAGCGCCGAAAACCGCTGTGCCGGAACAAGGCATCAAAGGCGGTGAAAATTTTATAATTCCGCAGACAAAATTAGAAGTTGATGATATTAAGATTATCAGAGATGCTGTAGAAAACGGTCTCTCGTGTTACGAATTTGCCGTATATGTGGATCCTGCCGCCCAAATGAAGAGCCTCAAGCAAGAGCTTGTAATGGCCAGTTTAGAGAGAAGTTCTACAATAATAAAGCTGCCGGACGAAGAAGAAAATCTTGCAAGCGGCAATGTCTTTAAAACTATAGTAGCTTCACATGATACAGAGGAAGAGTTAGTTCATTCTTGCAATGTAGATCAAATAATAAAAATCGATGTTCGCGCCGTTACCTTAGATAAACAGGATGGGCGGACGGTTGTCAGGTTCGACCCTGTCGGAGAATTTACAACAGGCGCGGCCGAAGATGACATGAATGATGAGAGCCGGAATGCAGAACAGGATGACGATTCATTGCCTTCTTTTGCTGCTGCCTCAAGGCTTTCTAAAAAAGCTATTGATGATGACGGCCGCCGCAAGGCTGTTCCCACCAGTAAAACCGTAAAAGTAGCCATAGAAAAACTCGATCAGTTGATGAACAATGTTGGCGAGCTTGTAATAATAAACTCCGGATTCTATCGCCTGTATAATGATATTTCGAATGTCATTCATGACAAAGCCATAATGACTGAATTTAAGAATCGTATGGATGAAATGGCAAGGATTTCCAAAGATCTTCAGTCAGGAATTATGAAAACCCGAATGTTTCCGGTCGGTCAGGTTTTTAGCCGGTTTGAAAGGCTTGTAAGAGACCTTGCTCATGAAAGCGGCAAGAACATTGAACTTGTGATTAATGGCGAGGATACTGAGTTAGACAAAAAAGTAATAGATTCAATAGGGGATCCCTTGCTGCATCTTGTAAGAAACGCCGTTGACCATGGAATTGAATCTAATGGCGTAAGGAATGGTCTTGGCAAACCCGAGGCGGCAGCCATTATTCTTAATGCCTATCAAAGCGGAAGCCAGATAGTTGTCGAGGTAAGCGATGACGGCAGAGGGCTTGATATTGAAAAGATAAAGGCAAAGGCTGTAGAGAAAGGGCTTGTAGAGCGCGACGCTGTGGACAGCCTGACCGAGAATGACATTTTTTCTTTTGTATTTTTGCCGGGATTTTCAACTGCAGATAAAGTAACGGATATATCAGGGCGCGGCGTCGGGATGAACGTTGTCAGAGAGACGGTAATGGAACTTAACGGGAATGTTGCCATACGTACTGAAAAGAACGTCGGCACTACTTTCCAGCTTGAATTCCCGCTGACTCTTGCCATTATTTCGGCTGTTTTGGCCAGAGTCGGAGATGAAGTATATGCGGTTCCGCTTTCAGATATTGATGAAACCATAACAGTTTCCTATTCTGATATAACTACTATTGAAGGACACGAGGTAGTAAATCTCAGGGGCGAGGTGCTATCACTCTTGCGCTTAAGCCGTTTTGTCGGTAAAAAGAGTACTTTAAAAAAAGAAGATAAAATACCCATCATAGTTGTCGGGTATGCGAAAAGGAAAATAGGCCTTATGGTAGACGCGCTTGAAGGGAAGATGGAAATAGTAATAAAATCCCTTGAACAGAATTACAAGACGGTTGATGGTATTGCCGGCGCGTCGATACTTGGTGATGGAAGCATATGTCTTATTCTTGATGTCGCTTCTATGGTTAATATGGCCATAACTGACCAGAATGCATATTACTCAAGCAAGACAATGTTTGATGGAGAGATAGGAATAACCGATGACCAGCATATGGAAATAATTATTGAAACGCAAACTGTACCTGAGCAGAGCGAAACAATTGTTGTGCCGGACGGTGAAGAGCCTGAAAAAACAGAAGCAGAGTTTGGGATTGAAGAAGAGATTGAGATTGAGGTTGAAGCTGAAGAAAAAGTTGAAACCAAGGAAGAGCTCGAAGAAGAGTTCAAAGAAGAGACTGAAGAACTTGATGAGATAGACAAAATGTTTGCCGGTATGCAAATAAGGACAGAAGAAGAAGCAGGCGAAGGTGAAGAAGCCGGAACGGTTGAATTGGATACGCAAACTGAAGATTCGGAGAAGTCTGCCGAAAATGCCCCTGAGCAGATTGCTCAGGAACAGGCCGCTCAGGGAGAGCATGTCGAACAGAGGGTGCGGGATACCTTAGACGAGTTCAGGCGAGAGCTTAAACAGAACATACATAATGCGTTGGATGCGAAGGACTTGGGAGATGCAGCCGAGTTATTTCCGATTGCGGCTTTAAAACAGTTGCAGCTTATTGCCAATATAGGCGCTTCCCGTGCTGCCGAGTCTATGTCAAGGATTATATCCAGGCAGGTTGGTCTTTCCATACCTGACGTCAGTATAACTCCAATTGAAAAGATAGCTGAAAGAACAGGCTGTACGGATGGTCAGGTATATATAAGCGGGATCGTGACTATTGATGATAAATTTGGTTCGCTGCTTCTTCTTTTTGCCGAACAGATGGCTTTTGAGCTTATTGACGCTCTTTACGGTTCATCAACAAGAGAAGCCGGCGTTCTTGACGAGTATTGCGAGTCGATTTTAAGAGAAATAACCAACATCGTAGGTTCTTCGCTTTTGAATGTTATTGCCGAAAAAGTAGGGCATACTATAAAACCGAATGTTCCAACGCTTCACAGCGGTAATGTGGATAAAATTTTAGAAGCGGCTGATATTGCCAAAGACAGCATTAATGGAAACGTAATAATAATGGATGCTGCATTTTTCTTTAATGATGATGAACTTTTGACGCACCTTATACTTGTGCCGGGAAGCGGTTCAATGCCGGATTTTTTACGCCTTGCAGAGATGTAATTTAATATGTCTATAAATGTTTTGCTTGTAGATGATTCGGCTCTTATACGAAAAGTGGTTAAAGATATCATAGAAAGAGATCCTTTGATAAAAGTCACGGGAACAGCCAATAACGGCGCTTCTGCGATCTATAAAAATAATGAATTGAATCCTGATGTAATTGTTCTTGATATAGAAATGCCTTTGCTTGATGGGCTTTCCTGTCTTATGACAATAATGGAAGCAAATCCTAAGCCGGTTGTAATGCTCAGCGCCCTTACGGGCCCCGGAACTGAGGCTACACTGAAGTCTCTTGAACTTGGAGCGATAGATTTTGTAGCAAAACCGTCAACAAAGGATTCCTTGGAACAAGTAGCTGATGAGTTGATCGAAAAAATAAAATTGGCTGCTCAGGTTCAGGTTAAGCCCATACGTCATTATGCCGGTTTTGTTCCAAGCATAACTTCCGGTTTGTCTGATTCTCAAAAAGGCACAAGACGTATGACTGAACAGGTTGTAGCAATAGGTATTTCCACCGGAGGCCCGTCGGCCTTGGCGCAAATATTTAAAGAATTTCCTGAAAAATTTCCCGCTGCGGTGCTTGTCGCGCAGCATATGCCAAGAGGCTTTACATATTCTTTGGCTGCCCGCCTTAATCAGATTTCAACTCTTCATGTCAGGGAAGCCGCAGATGGAGATGTTCCGTTTGCCGGCTGCGCTTACATAGCTCCGGGAGATGGCCACCTGACGTTAGACCGTCAATTGGGCGGCGGCTATGTTTTGCGTGTTGAAAAATCGGATAAGGCAAAAGGGTACAGACCCTCTGTTGACAAACTTTTCAACTCTGTATCGGAAGTTGTCGGAAAGGACGCGATAGGACTGATAATGACCGGAATGGGCAGCGACGGCGCTGCCGGGATGAAACGTATCCGCGATTTTGGAGGCTACACCATAGCTCAAGATAAAGAAACGTCTGTTGTATATGGGATGAACAGGGTGGCCATAGAAATGGGCGTTGTTGATGAAATTGTAAAGATTGATGAAATAGTAAAAAAAATTGTTGAACATATTAACAGTGTCAGAGAATATCGTAATAATTTGATAATTAGCAGCGTATAAAGAAAATAGGCTTTTTTTGATTTTTTTGTTGACTATTTGCCTGTTTTATATAAATGTAACATTATTATAGTTGTGAGGGATAAAAACATGGCTAAGGTTTTAATAGTAGATGATGCTAAGTTTATGAGAATCCTTGTCAAGGACGCCTTAACCGGGGCAGGGCATGAAGTAATAGGCGAAGCCGAAAATGGGAATCAAGCAGTTGACTTATTTAAAAAACTTAAACCTGATCTTGTTACCATGGATATTACCATGAAAGAAAAGGATGGTATAGAGGCGGCCGGTGAAATTCTTGCTATGGATCCCTCAGCTAAAATTATTATGGTTACGGCGCTTGGTCAGGAAAATCTTTTAACGAAAGCTATAAAAATGGGAGTTAAAGATTTTGTTGTAAAACCATTCCCTCCCGGAAGACTGCAAAAAGCTGCTGAGAAAGCTTTATCATAAAAAGATATATTGCGGTAAGATGTTCATGTCCTGTTTATGGCTGTTCTGTTTTCAGGAGATGAATCGATGCCAACAGAATTGATGACGGAGATAGAGGCAGGTGAACAACCTTATACGGTCCGCGTTCAGAAGTTTGAAGGGCCTCTTGATGTTTTGTGGGATCTTATAAAAAGATCCAAAATTGATATAACTGAAATATCCATATTTGAAATAACAGAGCAATACTTGGATTATCTTAAATTGATGGAACGAATGAATATGCACGTTACATCAAATTTTATATGGATGGCTTCGGAACTCCTTTATTATAAAAGCAAAGCGCTTTTGCCTTCTGATGGTATTGAGGATGAATATTTTACGCCGCCTTTGCCTCCTGAATTGATTCAAAAACTTCTTGAATATAAAAAATTTCAACGCATGTCGCTTGATTTGAAAGATGCTTACGAACGGCAGGCAAATACTTTTACGAGGCATAATATTATTGAGGGCATGCAGGAGATTACCTATTCCTCGCTTTCCCTTTTTGACCTGCTCAAAGCCTTTGCCAAAGTAATGGATGCCCAAAACGATATGGAACAGGAAGAATTAGTGTTTGACGAGATTGAGATAAAGGACAGAATAGATTATATTATATCGCTTTTGAAAGAAAAAGAATCCGTTGTCTTTGTAAAGATATTTTCTGCAAGGCCTTCAAGAGCCGAATTTTTAGCCTCTTTCCTTGCTATTTTAGAGCTTTCAAAGGCAAGCCTCGTAAAAATAGTACAGGAACAATTTTTCGGCGATATACTGCTTATACGTTCTTTTCCTTCAAATCAAATTTCGCAAATTAATGGACTTGAGATTTCATGAATCAAACAGAAGAAAAAGAGCAAGCGTATCCTGAAAATTTAAATGGCGATGAGTCCTCTCTCAAAGGGTTGTTTGAGGCAATCCTTTTTTTAAGCAATGAGCCGGTACCACTTCATTTTTTTGTGAAGAACCTCTCGCTTGATTCTACCCAAGCCAAAATAATTCTTGATTCGCTTATTGATGATTATGAAGAACGCGACGGCGGAATACGTCTTGTCGCAATAGCAAACGGGTTTCAATTTGTTACGAATACGCGCTATGCCGACCAGCTGCGCTATACGCTCGGCATGAAACACAGGGAGTCTTTATCAAAAGGGATGCTCGAAACTCTTTCAATTGTTGCCTATAAACAGCCGATAGTTATTGCCGAGATTGACGAACTGCGCGGGGTATCCTCAAGATTTATGGTTACCAATCTGATGAAACATCATCTTGTAACCATAGTCGGCAAAAAAGAGAATCTGCCGGGGCGTCCTCTTGCGTATGGCACGACAGATGAATTTTTAAGACTCTTTGGTTTAAACAGGCTTTCTGATCTGCCTAAAATTTCAGAAATAAAGGAATTTTCTATTGGCAATGAATGAACGCATCAAAAGCGTAGCTTTTTTGGGACCTGAAGCTTCTTTTTCGAGCATTGCGGCTACGAGATTTTTTGGAGATTCGGTGTTCAGGCATCCACAGAGAAGCATACATGACGTTTTTTTGTCGGTCAAAAACGGCAACTCGGATTTTGGCGTTGTTCCGATTGAAAACAGCACGGAGGGGTCTGTCGGCGTAACTCTTGACGAGCTTTCTATTACTTCGCTTAGCATTGTTGAAGAAAAACAAATGCGCATATCGCTGAACCTTCTCTCCAAAGACGGAGATATATCACAAATAAAAAAAGTATATTCTCATCCTCAATCCATTGGGCAGTGCCGGGAATGGATGAAGGCTAATCTCCCCGAAGCCGAAATTATAACCGTTGTCTCAACAACAGTTGCCGCAGAGCATGCGGCTGCCGAACCTTATTCCGCCGCTGTGGCTTCAAACGAAGCCGCCGGCGTATACGAGCTTAAAGTTGTGGCCGAAAATATTGAAGACATGAAAAATAATTATACCCGCTTTTTTGTGCTCGGCCAATTGCCTGCGCCTCCCAGCGGTAACGATAAAACATCAATCGTTTGTTCTGTTAGAGATGAGCCTGCCGCCCTGTTCAATCTTCTGAAGCCTTTTGCTGATTATGGCATCAATATGAAAAAAATAGAATCCAGACCCAGCAAACATAAATTGTGGGAATATAGCTTTTTTATAGATTTTATTGGCCACAGGGACAATGAAAATGTTCGTGCCGCGCTTGAAAAAATGCAAGAGAAGGCCGCCTTTTTAAAAATTTTAGGCTCGTATCCCCTTGACCGCAAGAAAAACATTACGATTGCTGTCGATGGCCCGGCCGGTTCAGGCAAAAGTACGGCATGCAAAAAAACTGCTCTTTTAAAATCTTTTAAATACATCGATTCGGGCGCATTGTACAGGTCGCTGACATGGTACGGCCTTGAAAAGGCCGGGACTGTAAGCGGCTTGGAGGCTATGCTCAAAGATATTGAAATAAAACAAATTTTTACGGATGAAGGGGACTGTATTACTTTTGTAAATGGACGCGATGTTTCGTTGCTTATTCGGGACGAGGCAATAGTGAAAAACATAGGCGCAGTTTCCGATAATCCGAATATTCGCGATTTTGTCAATACCATGCTCAGAAAATGGGCAAAGTCCGAGCCGGTTATCATGGATGGGCGGGACATAGGCACTGTAGTTTTCCCGGAGGCCGATCTTAAAATATATCTTGACGCATCGGCAGATGTGAGGGCTTTACGAAGAATTAAAGAATATCGCGATATGGGAAAAGATGTTGACGAAAATGGCATAAAAAAACAGATTACACAGCGCGATGAAGATGACAGGTCGCGCAAATACGGCGCTCTTGCTATGGCAGAGGATGCCGTGTACTGCGATACGTCTTCTATGACTCAGGACGAAGTCGTTGTTTATATAACGGAAATGATCGAAAAGACTATGCTTTAATCTTTGTGATGATTTCTCAAGGGGAATTTGAATGGATTATAAAAACGGGAATTTCAACGAATCCATTGATATGGAAAGTGTTGCCAATTTAGCTCATGACGAGATCAGGTCTGGTGTAGTCATTGAAGGCGAGGTCGTAACTGTTGATGACAACTATGTCTATGTCAGTGTCGGCATAAAATCCGATGGCAGGATCCTTCTTGGAGAATTTGCTTCAAAACCTGTTGTGGGTCAAAAACTTCAGGTGATGTTAAGGGGGCAGCGTCGAATCGAGGGTGTTTGTGATTTTTCGATTAAAGACGCAGAAAAAGAACTTGGCTGGCAAAAATTCATCAGGGACTATGATGAGCAAAATGGGGAAATTTCCGGCAAGGTCGTTTCAGCCACAAGCAAAGGTAAATTTGTAGAGTGCGCAGGCGGGCAGAGAGCCTTTTTGCCGTTCTCTTTGAGCGCTGATTTAAAAAATGAAACTCAAAGCGAAGTGGAATATAGATTTAAAGTCAAGAACGTCGACAGAAAAAAACGTTCTGTCGTCGTTTCAAGGAAAGACTACTTAGATGAAGAAAACAGGAAAAAATGGAGTAATTTTATACTGAACCACAAGGTTGGCGATACTGTTGAGGGCGAGGTTATAAAATTTGTCGAGTTTGGCGCTTTTGTAAGAGCGGACGGCATTGATGCCCTTATTCACCGTAACGATATGTCTTGGAAGAATGTATTTAAACAAAGAAAAATATTGAAACTCGGCGAAAAACGCCCGTTTCTTATTCTATCGGTAAATGAAGCTGATAAAAAGGTTTCGCTTGGCATTAAACAGTTTGCGGACGACCCTTGGTCAAAAATAGAGGAACGCGTAACTATAGGTTCGGTTCTTGAAGGGGTAGTGGTAACCGTAGTTAATACCGGCGCTTTTATTGAGATCAATGACGAAATAGACGGTTTTCTTCCCAATACCGAGTTTTCGTGGAGCCATTCGGGGCAATTTGTCAAGAATGCGCTTAAAAAAGGAGATACGTTCAATGTAAAGGTTATCGACATAGACAAGAATGAACGTAAACTGCTGCTCAGCCGCAAGCAGGCCGGCCCCAATCCATGGGATACAATAGCGGAGAAATTTCCTGTTGGTTCTGTCCATAAAAGTAAAATCAAGAAGGTAGTTAAATTCGGTCTCTTTGTAGAACTTGAAGAAGGCATTGAGGGACTTGTTCATATTTCTGATATAAGCTGGGAAAATAGTCAACCGTCCGTTTTGAATAAATATTCGGTCGATGAGGAAGTTGAATTTAAAATACTTGAAATTAAAAAGAGCGAGATGAAAATATCATGCGGGATAAAACAGTTGGGAAAATCCGCATGGGAGATTTCAAGCGAAAAATATAAACCCAAGATGCGCGTAAAGGGGACAGTTTCAGGAGTAATGAAGTTTGGCGTATTTGTTAAAATAGATGAAAACTTGGAAGGTCTTGTCCATATATCGGAAATACCTAAACATAAGATTGACTCTTTGAATGAAGCATATAAGGTGGGCGATCAGGTCGAAGCAGTACTTCTCAATATTGATCAAAAAAAGAGGCGTATTTCTTTGAGCATCAAGCAATTTGAATATGCTTCTGAACGGGATGAGCTTAACAAGGTATTGCGGGAAACCGGTTCAAGTTCAAACACCGTTACCATTGGCGATATGGTCAACATTAAGTTGAACGGCTAAGGAGAAAGAATGGATCGCATTAAGATTAAGAACAGAAACACGATCGTTATAGCAAGAAATCCTGTTGAGCGTATTTTAATGAGGCTCAAAGACCTTATTATAGAGAAAAGAACTATTGTTAAGTACTTGGCGATTTTTATGCTGATTTTTGTTATTTTGGGGGTAGCCGTATTTGTTTTTTTTGACAGGCGCTCGCATAGCCTTCTTGTTCAGTATGAGACCATAATGAGCGAGTACGGCACACAAAATGAGAACAACAAAATTGAAGATATTATTGAAAGACTCAATGACCTCAGGAAAAAAGCCATGTTTGGCAGCGTCTATCAAAAAGCGACATGGTCTGTGGGGAACGCTTATTTTGAGCTGGGTAAATTTGACGAGGCTGCCAATGTTTTGACCCAATTGTCTGCTAAATCCTCGCACGAATTATATTCCGTTCTTGCTTCGCTTAAAGCAGGTTGCGCAGCCGAGGAAGAAGAAAATTTTGACAGGGCGCTCGACATTTACAAAAAACTTGAAGAAAAACACGGAAGCGGCGTTTTTGCAGATGTTATCTTTTATAATCTTGGAAGGATGTATAACCTGAAAGAAGATTTTTCGCAGTCTAAGAAGTATTACAATATCCTTATTGCCGATTATCCAAATTCTGTTTTTGCGCAGGGCGCAAAAAAAAGACTCTTTTTTATAAAATGAAAGTAAAAATTTTATTTATTTTAGCTTGACGAAAGTTCTATGTATAAAAAGATTGTGCCATAATTTATTATGGGCGAGTTTCTAACAAGGAGTCTGATTGTGCCGGTACCAAAGAGAAGAAAATCCAAATCCAAATCGAGAATGAGAAGATCGCATGACGCTTTAGGTCTTGTAGGTTTAAGGCCTTGCCCAAAATGCGGCGCATATACAAAATCTCATCGTGTTTGTCGCGAATGCGGTCACTATAAGGGCGAGCTTATTGTTGAGCGCAAGGTTAAATTAACGGATTAGGCCGTTGCCTTTTCAGTTATGAAGGGATGCTGTCGTTAGCATCCTTTTTTTGTCTTTAAAGATTTTAAATGGATGAACCGATGACTATATTTGAAACTGTAAAAGAAATTATTATTGAAAAACTTAATGTCGAAGACAGTTACATTACGCCTGAAGCTTCATTTATTTATGATCTCGGAGTAGATTCAATTGACGCGGTTTCTCTCATAATGGCTTTTGAAGAGCGTTTTGATATTAGCATCATAGAAGAAATATATGATAGCCTTCATACGGTTCAAGATGTTATTAATTATATAGATTCTGCCGACGGACTTCTTTCGGAAAATGAGCGCTGAAAACAAAAAGAACAAAAAAAGCAGGGAAGAAGAACTTGATAAATTGCAAGCTATTCTGGGAATAAAGTTTAACGACAAAAGAATGCTTAATCAGGCGCTTATTCACCGTTCATATCTGAATGAACACAGCCTTGGATTGCCGGACAATGAACGTCTTGAGTATCTCGGCGATTCTGTTTTAGGGCTTGTTGTAAATGAATATCTGTTTAAGCGTTTTGAAAGTTATAATGAAGGAGAACTTGCGAAAATAAAATCAGTTGTTGTTTCTGAAAACACTCTGTCAGAAGCGGCCATTGAATTGGGTATCGGACAGTTTCTTCTTATGGGCAAGGGCGAAGATATTACAGGCGGCCGTGAACGTTCATCTATTCTTGCTAATGCGCTTGAAGCTATTATAGGCGCTTATTATTTAGACTCCGGTTTTAAGGACTTGCGCCGTTTTGTTTTGGGTTTTCTCAAAAAACATATTGAACGAATTAACAGTATGACATACCAGCGTGATCCCAAGACGACGCTTCAGGAATATGTCCAAAAAAAGTACAAGGCCAGACCCGTCTATGAAGTAATTTCCGAAAGCGGGCCCGACCATAGCAAAGAATTCAATGTGCGTCTTTTGATAAACGATAAAGAGATAATTACCGGTGTCGGTGGCAGCAAACGCAAGGCCGAAAGCGCCGCTGCTGCGTCTGTACTTCGCAAGATTGAGAAAGGAGATATTAATATTTGAATTTAGATTTGCATGAACAAGAAATAAGAATTCGCGTAGGCGGAATAATACTGCAAGATGGCAAAATGCTTTTGATAGCCCACCAAAAGGATGGCGGTATTTATTGGCTTCTTCCCGGCGGCGGCGTTGCTTTTGGTGAAAACCTTAAAGATGCTTTAAAGCGCGAGTTTTTGGAAGAACTGAATGTTGATGTTAACGTGGATGACATAGCTTTTCTTTCCGATTCAATAGCGCCTTCAGGCGAAAGGCACATTATAAATATATGTTTTCAATGCGCCCATGTCTCGGGAGAGTATGTTACAGGAAAAGACGCAAGATTGCATGGGTTCGGTTTTTTCGATGCCGATGAAATAGCCTTGCTTAAAATATACCCTCCTATTAATTCGGAGCTTATATCAATCCTTCAAGGCAGACAATTTGCAGGTTACCTTGGCAATTTTTGGGTAAACAAATGAAAGAAATAAAAGCGGTAACAGGAACAAGCAGTTATACGGTGCAAATAGGCCATCAAATTATGTTGAAAAGCTCCGAGTTGAAAGAAAAGCTCTCTGCCAACAAATGCGCCGTTGTGTTGAGCAGCCATCTGTATGACTTACACTGGGAATATCTCATGGAGCTTCTGGGCAAGTATACAAACAAAGAATTATTTCTCATGCATGATCTGGAAGAAAACAAGAATTATCTTTACGCAGAAGAATTTTTGCAGGGCTTCGCCGACAAAGGTCTTACGCGCGATTCAGTAGTATGGTCTATAGGCGGCGGCGTAGTGGGTGATTTTGCCGGTTACTGTGCCTCCCTTTATATGAGGGGAATCAATATAATTCAATGTCCTACGACGCTTCTTGCAATGGTTGACGCCAGCATAGGCGGAAAAGTAGCGGTAAATTTGCGTTCCGGTAAAAATCTTGCGGGCAGCTTCTTGCAGCCGAGCCTTGTGGTGTGCGATACTTTTCTTCTTTCTACGCTCCCTGAAAAAGAAATGAAGTGCGGGCTTGCCGAGATTATCAAACATGCGCTTATAGGCGATTCGGCTTCTTTGGATATACTCTTGAAACACGATTTTGCGTCGATTCAAAAAGAAGATGTCTTAAGCGAGCTGATATATAATTCAATTAAATTTAAGTTGTCGGTTGTTTCTCAGGATGAAAAAGAACTTTCCATTCGCGCCATTTTAAATTTTGGTCACACAGTTGGCCATGCTATTGAATCATTGATGGGCTACAAAGGGATAGGACATGGCGAAGCGGTTGCAGCCGGCATCTTTGCCGAGAGCAGGATATCAAGGGACATGGGACTTTTATCTCATGCGGATCAGGAAAAAATTACCGCTCTTTTGGAACAATACGGCATGAACGATAAATCAATAAGCTGCAATGCCAAAGATGTTATTGAGCACATGAAATTTGACAAAAAGAACGTTGGAAATTCTATAAAGTTTGTCCTTTTAAAAGAAATCGGCGTTCCGCTTTACGGAAGCTCTGTTCCGAGCGTTCCGGATGATGTGATAATTTCGGCCTTGAAAGAAACTTTACATGAGTGACACGCTTAGCTATACAGTGACCGAATATGACGGTATCAAACTTTTTGAGGTAACCGGGTATCTTTCGGCAAACACCGGTATGGATTTTGCCGACTTTTTGGGAACGGTTACTAATACCGACAATGTCATAATTGACATGAAATCGATCGACGTGGTCACTTCCTCCGGAATTGAATCTTTGGTAATGGCTTCACAGAGCGCGCGCAAGAAAAATAAGCGTGTGATATTGGCCGCCCTAAGGCCCGACATCAAAGAAATGTTCTTTTCTCTTTCAATGTACCGGTTCGTTATTTTTGCCGAGACAGCAGAAGAAGGCCTTATTAAAATGCAATACTATGTCTGATCAATCGTCGGGGAACAGGTGCACTAAAGGGCGTCCGTTGTAGATGTTTTTGGAAATAATAGTCTCGGCCGAAAGATATTTTTTGAGCGTTTTGCTGTCAAGTTTGTCGGGGTGCATGTCTTCGGCAATCTGCCCGTTTTCAAGTATTAATATGCGGTCGGCTATTTCGGCTATAAAGTTTATATCGTGAGAAGCTATTATCACAGAGCGTTTGCCGTCTATAACCGATTTTATAAGTTCCTTGTACAGTATTTTTATTCCATAAAAATCAAGGTTGGCTGTTGGGTTGTCAAGCAGTATGATGTCGGCTTCTCTTATAAAAGAGAAGGCTAAGAGCGTTCTCTTGAAAAAACCTGCCGTAAGGCTGTTCAGAGAATGTTTACGGAATGGGGTAAGCTCAAAGCGTTCAATGAATAAGTCGGTAAGTTTGAGGTCGTATTCAAGAAATGGAGACAGCAATTTTTTGTGAGGAATTCTTGACAGAAGAAGAAAGTTGTCGAGCAACTCGTCCGTGTTTTCCGGTACAATGTCCGAGCGTACTATGAGCCTTGCCGTCTCTTTTGGCTCAAGTGCGAAAGCCGGTTTGCCTTTCAGGTGTATTAAGCCGTCTGTTTGGGAGCGAACTTTGTTGTCAAGTGACAGCAAGTTAAGGAGGGCAGTTTTGCCTGAACCTGAGCGTCCTATTATGCCTGTTATTTCGCCTTCGTTAAACTCGAGCGTTATTTCCTTCAGAACCGGATTTTTTACAGGATATGTTACTTTGGAAAGTTTGATCATACGGCGTACTTTTTTTTCATTTTTAAAGCGAACATTACTGCAAAGTGCAGCATAAAGGCTGTGATGAAAACAGCCGGATGCTGCACTTTTGACAATATGAATATCGAAACTTGCGCATACAGAAGCGCCGGGAATGCAAGAAACCATTTAAAGTTTCTAAAAATTCCGTCGCATAAAACGGCAAGGGCAGGCAGTACAAATATTCCGGCGCACGACAAGACCATGGTAAAAACAACGGCCTGCATAAAATACATGATTACCGAACTTGCGAGGTATGGCAGGCCTGATGAGGCAAATAAAGTTTCCCCCTGCGGAAACAGCATTATTTCAGGTTTTAAAAAATGATATGACGCGATAAGCAATATGAGCAGAAGATATATTGCAATTATTTTTTGAGGAACAAACATGGCAGAGTTTATGAAACCTGACAGGATAGCAGTATTTCCCTGCCAAAAGAAAAAAAATGTCATAACAAATATTGCATTTAAAATAACGTAAAAGAGCAAATCAGAGAGTATTTCTTTAGAAAAGATTTTGTCGCAAACTGCATTAAAGAACATATTGGAAAACACTAACAGGACGATACATAGAGGAGCGCTTACATAAAAAAAAGCAGATGCCATAATAATTACCGATACGCCGCAGGCAAAATCGCCTGATACGGCATAATCCGCTTTTTTGCCCGCGGTGTTCCTGAGTTTAACAAAAAGCAAGTAGTAAAACGCGCCTGCGGCGCTTGTAATAACCAAGGCAGGGCTTAGGCCGGTTGA
>Ga0099364_10002699_pt1 | contig 28134 bp, 20 predicted proteins | sample TergutTh196P3_FD_73070 | JGI IMG/M metagenome (GOLD analysis project Ga0099364, IMG submission 73070) | Microcerotermes parvus P3 segment gut microbial communities from Pointe-Noire, Republic of the Congo - Th196 P3 | ecosystem: Host-associated > Arthropoda: Insects > Digestive system > Gut ... | reverse complement strand
ATAAAAAATAAAAAGAAAATTAATATTTTAAAGAGAAAGAGTATAAAGAGAGGGGGAGGGGGAGGGAGAGAGAGAGAGAGAGAGAGAGAGAGAGAGAGAGAGAGAGAGAGAGAGAGAGAATATAAGATTTCTGGTAAAAAACTATTGTTTCCACACAAGACAGGTTCCCAAAACCAGTCTTGTGGTATTTTTTATTTGTAACCTAATACCTAAAGATGCCTATGAAGAAAAAAACAGAAGATGAGAAAGTCGGGAAATATTGATATTTTCCGCAAAATTTAAAACAGTAAAATTAATAGTAAAAACATAAAATTAATAATAAAATTTAAAACTTAAAACTTTTTTTAATTAAATAATCTAAAACAATGATAAATAATAATTTGAAATCTAATTTGACAGCAACGACCTCGAAATATTTCGTCTGTTTCTTATCAGCCGCGATAATTGCAACGATGTTTATGTGGTCGTGCGAAGAGGATGATAAAGGTAGCTCCGCAAGGATGATACCTTACGACCCCTCAAAACCGGTAGTGATAAACGATATTGAACCGGTATCGGGAGGCTTGGCTACCAAGGTTTTTATATCAGGTAGTAACTTTGGCACGGATTTATCCCGCATAAAAGTATACTTTGGAGATGTAGAAGCTCACGTAGTAGGCACAAACGGAGAACACCTTTATGTTGTTACACCGCGACAGGACGATGGCAACAGACTGATATCAGTAGTATCGCATGGCGATTCTACATCGTCTGAACAAATTGACCTGAGATTCAGGTACACCGTAGACTGGGTTGTTAGAACCATTGCGGGTAGAAGAGGAACTGCTAATCTCCGACCCGGTACATTAGCAGAGGCTGAATTTCATAGCGCCTCAACTATAACAGCCGACAGCGAAGGCAACGTATTTATGTCGCACTGGCGACATCCGTATGCATTTGTCCGTATTAATGAGGAACAGGATATTGTTGAAATTCTTCATCAGGGAGACCCGCAGGGAGCTCCTACAGTAGACGCTGATGGCATAGTGTCAACAATTGCCGATGGCGGCGGAGTGTATTATACTTTCAATCCTATTGAAGGTTTTGCGCCAAGGGTACGCACCATTAACCATAATGCAGACCCGACTATACGACAGTACACTCGCAGCACAATGCACAGTCTTGCGGCGCACCCTGTAACAGGAAATTTGTACACACGCGAATTTTCTACCGGACATATAATAATGATAGATAAAGACACTAGAAATGGTTACTTTGTGTCAGAATCAATATCGGGATCCGACTCGTATTTAGTATTCGACCCCAATAATCCTAATCTTTTGTATATGACGCTTGATGATGCACATTGCATTGGTTTGTTAAATTTGGAAACCAATGATTTTAACGTTATTGCAGGCGCACAACAACAGCCGGGATGGCAGGATGGCACATTCCTTCAGGCAAGGTTTAACAGACCAAGTCAGATAATAGTAGGTCTTGGATCCGAATCCCTTTATATAGCCGACAGGCATAATCATTGTATTCGTGAACTCATACTGCCTAGAACATTGGAGGACGGAACAGAAGTTCCGGGAATGGTTCAAACTATCATAGGCAAAGGTGGACAAGCCGGTCATCAGGACGGAAACCGCGATGATGCATTATTTGAGGCTCCAAGAGGTATAGCATTATTGCCCGATGGAACAATTTATATTTCCGAATGGGGACAGCACGGTGTAAGCAATACAAATTTAGCCTCCGGTGGCACTATAAGAAAATTAACAAGAGAGTAATTAATTTAATTGAATAAAATTTATGCAATTGATATATAATATGAAAAATATCTTGGCAATATGCATGTTGTGCGTGTTTTCATTAACAGCAAACGCTCAGCAGACTTTCAGCATGGGGGGGATAGTAACCGACGAAGACGGCGCCCTGCCCGGAGTTAGCGTGCATATTAGAGGACGCGCCACAATGAGCACGTCAACAGACGGTAATGGCGCCTTCAGGATTAGAGCTCAACAGGGCGACGTTATCGTATTCTCCTTTGTAGGATATGAAACTATAGAATATCTTGTAGACGGGGAAAACGAAAATATAATAGTATTGATGTCGCTGTCGTCCGACCAGTTAGAAGAAGTAGTTATTACCGCCTTAGGCACCCAGCGCAGAGTGAGCGTTGTAGGTGCTATTACGCAGGTAGATGTTGCACAACTGCAAACCCCGGCTACATCCATGAGCAATATGCTTGGCGGACGGGTTGCCGGTATGATAACTACCTTAGAAAGCGGCGAGCCGGGTAAAAATATCTCGGAGTTTTGGGTGCGCGGTATAGGCACCTTCGGAGCAAGCTCGGCGGCATTAGTGTTGATAGACGGATTAGAGGGCGACCTTAATTCTATCGACCCTGCCGACGTAGAATCGTTCGCAATACTTAAAGACGCTTCGGCAACGGCAGTTTACGGCGTTCGCGGAGCTAACGGAGTAGTGTTGGTTACCACCAAACGTGGACAAAGCGGTAGGTTGAGAATTAGCGCAAGAGCTAATTTTGCCATTTCAAACATAAACCGAATGCCAAAATACCTCAGAGCCTACGATTATGCCAGCTTAGCGAATGAAGCGCGGGAAGTGCGCGGCGAAACACCACTGTATTCTCCGGCAGAGTTGAGAATAATACAATACGGATTAGATCCCGACCTGTATCCCGACATAGACTGGCAAAAGGAAACTATGAAGCGCACAAGTTTTCAACATACATACTATATGAGCGCTCAGGGAGGAGGAGATGTAGCGAGATACTTTGTCAGTTTGAACGCTTCAATTCAGGATGCCGCATATAAAGTGGCGCCAGAAAATACAATTAGAGCCGGAGTAGGTTTTAATACATACAATTTTCGTATGAACCTTGACGTTAATCTAACAAAGAATACAACTCTGTTTTTCGGCACCGATGGTTTTCTGTCTACAAGAATGGAGCCCGGACTTGCTGATACAGATGCAATATGGGCAGCCCAGTCAATGCTTACGCCTATTACCGTTCCTATCAGATATTCTACCGGCGAGTTGGCTTCATACAGCACAGAATTTGGAGGAGCGGGTTACTCGCCATACGTGCAGCTAAATCATACCGGCAGACAATCAAATCAAAACTACACCGGCAGACAATCCATAGCTGTGGTGCACGATTTTTCTGATTGGGTAGATAATCTGAAAATTAGAGTGCAGGGAGCGTACGATAACGCTTCGTTAAAAGAAGAAAGGCGTTTTCAGATACCCGACTTGTGGTTGGCTTCAGGCAGAACTTATAGAGGCGAACTTATAAGGTCAAGGTCTGTAGACGCGGTAAGTCCTTTTTATACAAAATATCTGACGCAAAGACGTAAATTTCATCTTGAATCAAATATTACTTGGGACAGAGTTATTGCTACCGACCATCGCGTTAGCGCACTTGTGTACTATTACATGAGCGACGAGGCTAATACCCGTCACGTTGATGAAGCTGCAGTAGGCAGAGCGTCATTGGAAGCGCTGCCAAGAAGATATCAGGGCATTTCGAGCAGGCTAACCTACGGATTCAGAGATACCTATATGATTGACTTTAACTTTGGTTACACCGGCTCAGAAAACTTCGAACCCGGAAGTCAGTTTGGTTTCTTCCCATCGGTAGCCGTTGGATGGGTGCCTACACAATATGACTGGACAAGAGATAATGCGCCATGGCTTAGCTATCTAAAACTGCGCGCATCATACGGCACAGTGGGTAGCGACCGTATTGCCGGCTTAAGATTCCCATTCATGACTATTGTTGGTGAAAATCAAGCAATAGGATGGGACGGCGGCTCAGGCAGCGTGATGATATTTGGCGTAACCGGTGGCGGCTTAGGCGAATTGCAGTTTGGTGCAAACGATTTAGTATGGGAAAGAGCTATTAAATCAAACGTGGGGATAGAGGCAAATTTCTTTGATAATAGTTTGACCTTTGTTGTAGACTTTTTCCACGACTTGCGCGAAAATATCTTTCAGCGACGCGAAACTATACCCGGCTACGTAGGTTTAACGTGGGATGCCCGTCCGTTTGGCAACGTGGGCAGCATGAAAAGCTACGGTACAGACGGTAATGTAGCATTCGCACAAATAATTAACAATGAATGGAGCTATACCATTAGAGCCAACTACACGTTTTCGGAAAATGAAATTATATACTGGGAAGAGTTGCCCAGCAGAGTTCCCTATCAGGCTCGCGAAGGATATCCTAACGACGCTATACGCGGCTATAGGGCTGTAGGGCTATTTACCGACCAAGCCGACGTTGATAACAGCGCAGTACAGACTTTTGGCGGTTTCAGAGTGCAACCCGGAGATATAAAATATAAAGACGTTAACGGCGACGGCGTGATAAATTCAGACGATATGGTAGCCCTGTCTAATCCTACCTTCCCGCGTTTGATGTACGGCTTTGGTGGAGAACTCTCATACAGAAATATTACCCTCGGTGTGATGTTCAGAGGAACAGGTAGAGTTGACATGTATCACGTGGGATATTACCATCGAGATTACGGTATTAACGGTCCTGGTTATATGCCATTCAACAATGGCGCAATAGGAAATGTATTGACAATGGTAAACGACCCGTCTAATAGATGGGTGCCAAGAGAATATGCCGAAGCAAACGGTATACCCGTAAGTCAGGCTGAAAACCCCAATGCCCGTTTCCCAAGACTGTCATACGGTTACAACGCAAATAACTCACAACTATCTGATTTTTGGAAAAACGATGCGCGTTATTTGAGACTGCAGGAAGTAACAATAAGTTACAACCTGAGAAACGACAACCTCAGACGAGCAGGTATATCATCCATGGATATTCAGCTTGTAGGAAACAATCTCTACGTGTGGGATAATATTAAAGACTGGGATCCCGAGCAAGGATTCAGAAACGGACGAGCTTACCCAATACCGTCAAGATATGCGCTGCAATTCTTTCTTCACTTCTAATAACATATAATAAGAATGAAAAATATATTTAAGAATATTAAGAATACAATAATTTGGGGAATTGTGGTTGTTATGACCGCAACCTCATGCAATTTTCTCGATGTTGCCGAGAATTTTGAAGAAACATTAAAATGGGATTCCATTTTTACAAGTAAAAGAAACTTGGAACGTTACATTTGGACTTTGCCGGCTAATTTTCCCGATGAAGGCAGTAAATTTTCACAATTAGGCTCCTTTGCTACAGACGAGGCTTTTTCTATACATAGAAGCGACTATGCATCTATAGATTTTATACTTGGAAACGTGACGCCTACTAGTATGAGAGCATCGTTTGCAGCTATTTGGAACGATATGTACATCGTTATTCGCAGGGCTAATACTATCCTTGCTAACATACACTTGGCAACCGATTTGGTGGGACGCGAACGCGATGAACTGACCGGCTATGTGATTTTTATGCGCGCTTACGCCTATTACAGGTTAGCCATGCACTTTGGTCCGGTAGTGCTATTAGGCGACGACGTGCTTGAAACCAACGACGACCCGATTTCTTACGACCGTCCGCGAGCTACTTTCGACGAAACCATAGACTATATTTGCGGCGAATTTGAGCGCGCATCGCAGTTGATGCCGCAGACTGTGCCTACAGGAGTTTTTGGACGACCCGTTGCTGGCTCTGCCTTAGGTTTGAGCGCCAGATTAAGACTAATTCAGGCAAGCCCACTGTGGAACGGCGGAACAGCGGCAAGAAGAACCTACGGAACATGGCTAAGGTCGACCGACAATGTGAACTATGTGTCGCAAACATACGATGAAAGCAAATGGGCGCAGGCGGCAATAGTGTGCCAGCGTATCATTAACGGAAGCGTAGGACAGTTTGCACTGCACACAGTGCCAATAACTCCAATAACCCCGACACCTCCGGTATTGCCGGACAATGTGCCTATGGACATGTTTCCTGATGGAGCCGGCGGTATTGACCCCTTCCTATCGTTCACAAACATGTTCAACGGTGAAGCGCCTGTGATGCTGGTGCCCGAATTTTTATGGGCGAGAAGGTCACCCGGTATAGAAAATTATACAAGACATTGCTTCCCATACAGGCGGTTTAATGGATATGGAACAGTATCGGTACCTCAAAAAATTATCGACGCTTTCCTTATGGCAGACGGACGCACTATATACAATTCGAGCGAAGAGTACCCGTACTCAACCGATGGGTTTTGGTGGAAAACGCAAGGAGAGGCGCGTGATTCAATGTTTTCGGGTTTTCGAATCTTAGGTCGTGGCGAAGTGCACAATAGATTTATAAACCGCGAAATAAGATTCTATGCAAGCATAGGATTTGATGGTAGGGTTTGGCCCATGACTTCCAATTCGTCCGTGAGGAACCAAACATTTAGATATGGCGCTAATGCGGAAGATGGTAAAAATTCAGGACTAAATCTTGTGTACAACATAAATACTACCGGTTATTCATTAACAAAATGGGTGCACCCCGAAGATTCGTGGGGCGGTGCAGGAGGAACGTCTACAAGCTTGAATAGCTCCAGACGCGTTACAAAGGCATACCCTATTATCAGATATGCAGAAATATTGCTGGCATACGTTGAAGCGCTCAACAATCTCACTACTTCCCATACCCTTGTGGGCAGCGACGGAGAAACGTACACTATTTCGCGCCTTATGACTTCGAGTAAAAATCTATCCGGTAAACCTGATATAGAATATTACTTTAATATGGTGCGCTTTAGAGTAGGCTTGCCGGGACTGACTGCAGCAGAATTAGCATCGCCAGAGACAATGCAGGCGGTAATAGAAAGAGAAAGAATGGTGGAACTGCTCCACGAAGACGCTAGATTCTGGGACGTTAGAAGATGGGGACAGTATGAATCATCGGAAAGAGAACCTATATTAGGTCTTGATATGGACGCAAACGGATACCCATCGCAAGCGTTCTACAATGTAGTGCCGGTGAATCAGGCTATAGCCCGAAATAGAGTGGTAGACAGAAGACTTATACTGCTGCCTATTCCTTTGAACGAAGTGAGAAAGTCGCCATCGTTAGATCAAAACCCGGGATATCAACAATAATTGAAAATTAAAAATTGAAAATTAAGAGATATGAAAAATATATCAAAAATTAGAAAATCGATAATTTTTGTTGCAGCAATAGCCTTGATATTCGGCGCATGCAACAATGACCCCATCTATCAGGACGAGCATTACAAAAACGTGATATATTTGCTCAGCGGAACTGATAATATTTACGTTGCGTCTTACTCGCTCGACGAGCTAGAATCAACCAAATATGCAACTATAGGTTGCGGAGGCTCGAATACCAACGAAAAAGAAGTAGTGATAGAATTAGCGCCAGCGCCCGAATTTGTAGACCGGTTTAACAGCTTCAACTACGACTACGAGGAGCATTATGCACAATTGTTGCCGCCAAGCAAGTACACTATTGAATCGTACACTGTAAGGCTACCCGCGCACTCGGATTATCACTATGCCAGACTGCCAATAGCAGTAAAGCCGTTAGGCTTGTCGCCGGATTCTATTTATTTCATTCCGCTAAGAATAATGAGCGTGTCGGAATACGAAGTAAACGAGAATAAACAATTCGTATTGTTTAGAGCAACTATAGAAAATGAATATGCAACTCAGTACCCTCAAACTTATTACAGAATGAGCGGCGAGATGAAGTCGCCAGTGACAAACACTGTGTTGAGCGGAGTAAAATTAGTGCATCCTCTTACTAAGAACAGGATAAGAATGTTTGTAGGCGCAGAGCAGTTTACTGAGAATACAACGCCCGATTTTATTGCCCGAAATTCTGTTGTGGTTGAAATCAGAGAAGATAATTCTGTTGTGGTTACACCCTACGACGAGAATAGAATGGATGTTAAACCGCTTGACAGGGTGGAAGCCGATTTGTTTTATAATGAATATCTTCCCGAGTTTCAGCAAGGACTTGCTACGTTGCGCGTATTGCATCTTCAGTATCAGTTTCAAAGAATATCAGACGACGGCGTTCCGGGAGATTGGTTTGAAGTGTCGGAAAGATTAGTGCGAGTGGAAGAAGATTAATTTAAAAAAATGAAAAAATTAATATTATAGAAAAAAATGAAAAATAATAATAAATTTTTGATTCAGGCAACCTGCATATTTATCAGTTTGATGATGCTGACAGGTTGCGCAGATGGTCCAAACAGAGATAACGAGTTGAGCCAGCAGAGGCTGTTCGTTACACATTCTGAATTAGATATGATTGAAGGAGACGAAGTGCAAATAACAGCAAGTCCTTCTAATCAAACATTTACATGGACAAGCTCAAATCCGGCAATTGCAACGGTTACATCCGATGGATTGGTAACGGCTGTAACAGACGGTATTTGCATTATTAACGTGGTAAGCAGCGAAGGTTTAACCCGAGAAATACCCGTTAACGTGGTTGAGTATGTCCCACTCGAAGGATTTCAGGTTATTAATGCACACAACTTACAAGCTCCCGAAAATATGTCTATGATACTGTCACAGATATTAAGTCTGGGAGCAAATCCTGTGCCTGTTGATTACAATGAAAGATTTAATTTCAGAGTAATTTATGAATCGCTTAACCCGGAAATTATCGAAATAGACGAAAATGGTATTATTTCCGGAGTTAACTTTGGATTGGCTACAGTGAGAGTAACTATACAAGGTAAAGACTTTGACCCTGTTTTAGTGCCCATTAATGTTGTGGAAGATCCTATCACAAAAATTGTTGTACCAGAAGATTTATCTCTAAGATTAGATGAAGTTATTACATTAACTCATTCTTTTGAGCCCTTAAACTATAGTGTTATTGACAATTCTATAATGTGGGTTTCAAACAGTCCTAATATAGCGGTAAATGATGGCGTAATTGAAGTCTTGGATCCTGGAAATGGCAGTGTTACTGTATCATGGGTTACTGATCCTTCAGTATTCACCGAAATTTTTATAGAAGTATTGGCTGAAGTTAATGTTGTTGATTTTGCTGAATTTACTGATGATAGACCAGCCGATGAAAGAATACAAATCGCTACTTCCGGCGATGTGCGAACTTTTCCGGGCGATAAGCTTTCTGATGCTACTAACTTTGCAACAAACCCAAACCCCCCATCATTTGGCAACATGTATATGGTGTACAAAAAAGTCGATTTTATTTACGGTGGCGTTACAGAGTTATTAGGAATTGACCCGTCTGATATCCCAATGGCTTATAATAGAGATTTCTTTACCTATAATCCAGAGAAAAACAGGCTTGTTTTCACTGGAGAAACAGGAGAGTGGGATGTATACTATTCCGATAAATATAATTTTATTTGGATTAGACGAGATCATGAAAACTACCCTGATGCTGCCTGGGCGAGAGGTGTTGGCTTTACCCAAGCTACTGCATGGCATGCAGATTTTGATATTAGAGGTAGTGGTGGCGTTTGTTGGGGACTTCAAAAGTTAAGGCATGCAGCGTACATGAAGCGTATAGCCGATGGCGTGTTCCAAGCGCATATCCATACAAGACCCACCGGTATACAATGGATGAACGCAGTTACAAACCTATGCGGCTGGACACAACCAATGGGCTCAAGTTGGACGTTAATTGCGCCTCCGGGTTTTACAGGCGCCGGCAACGATATAGGTTGTAGTGCAGACGTTCACGGTTATTATCGTGTTACTTACGATTTCAACACAAATACTAGAATCATTGAGAGAGTGGACTTAGACTAAGTAGACTACATTTATTAAATTAATTATTTTACTTAATCCTGCCGATGATATTTTCGGCAGGATTTTTTTTTTTATTTATATTTGTTTTTCTCAAAATAAAATGTTTACTTTGCAAAAAAAAATTAATACATACGTAACAAAAATATTTTATGAATTCAACTTATCAAAACAGGCGTGATTTTCTGAAATCAGCGGCATTAGGAATTGCCGCCTTTACAATCGTACCTCGCAATGTTCTTGGCGGCATAGGTCATTTAGCGCCCAGCGACGAGCTTACAAAAGGCGTTATAGGCGTTGGCAGCATGGGACGCGGGCATTTTGCCTATCCGGGCGCACGACTTGTCGCAATATGCGATGTTGATAGAAATCACATCAGCACGGCGCTTGCCCGCAACGATTGTCCATCGGGCACAAAGACGTATCACGATTACCGTGAACTCATTCAAGACCCGTCTATTGACATAGTACACATTGCCACGCCACCACACTGGCACGGAATACAGGCAATAGAAGCCGCGCGCGCCGGAAAAGACATTTGGTGCGAAAAACCAATGACACGCACTATTGGCGAAGATATACGTGTAGAAGAAGCTGTGAAGAGACATGGGCGAATCTTCCGACTAAACACTTGGTTTCGCTTTAATGCCAATTTTTACGGAATGGGTACAACCGTAAAGCCAATAAAAAAACTTGTGCAAAGCGGACTATTAGGAACGCCGCTCAAGGTAACCGTAAACGCCGCTACCGGATTCGACTGGAAGTTCTTTTGGGTTGGTAGAACAGGATTAGAAACGCAGCCAATACCACCCCATTTTGACTACGATTTTTGGTTAGGACCAGCGCCATACAAGCCATACAATGCTCACCGCACACACAACACATTTCGCGGTTACTGGGACTACGACGGCGGTGGACTCGGAGACATGGGGCAACACTATTTAGACCCGGTGCAGTACATTCTCGACAAGGACGATACAAGCCCGGTAGAAGTGCTTGTTGACACGCATCAGCAAGATTCAGACGCATGTGGAGAGTGGAAACGAGTGGAATTGATTTATGCAGATGGATGTCGTATAATTTTAGACGGCGAAAATAAAGACACAAACGCTGCATACATAGAAGGTCCAAACGGAAAACTATTTCCGGGCTTCCGCTCTGATATTCCTGATTTGGAAAAAAAATTAGCTGAATTTCCAGACCCTGAGCCGCAATTGACAGATTTTGCGGAAGCAGTGAGAACAAGAAAAACATTCGCACTGAACGAGCAAAACGGCTCGCGTTCTTCAACGCTTGTGAATATGGCGCTTGTTGCTATTAGATTAGGGCGTTCGTTAAAGTTCGACCCGGTAAATAGACAATTCATCAATGACCCCGGCGCTAATGCATTGATAAATCAACCTACAAGAGCGCCATGGACTGTTTAATGAATTGAAAATTGAAAATAACAAATTGAAAATGAAAAAATTATTTTTATCAGTAATATTAGCCATTGCGTTTGGAACAGCAGCATTTCCACAAACCGATGGCAGAACCCGCACAACAAGAATTGCGGATGTAGTGATGCAGTTGCCTGCAAACAGTACGGCAACTTTTGAGCGTCTGATGGGCGAATTGATTGCAATAGACAACGTTATTGGCGAGCTTGCCCCAAGCTTAACAGACGATGGAACAGACGCACAGTTGAGGCTGGCTATCAGCGGATTGGCTATGTATGCATCAAAAGATGAAAGTAGAAAACCGCGCGTGGCTAAACCAATTAGCGATGCAATACGAACAGCAGCTTCCGATGAAATACGCGATTTTCTGTTCATACAACTGCAATACGTTGCCGGAGAAGAATCGGTAGAAACAGCAGCACATTATCTTGGTCATCCGCGACTTACCGACCCTGCAGCTCGCGTATTAGTGCGTACTAATAGCGCTGCCGCCGGTAGAGCCTTGCAAGCTATGATTACTAGAACATCAGGCGCTCAGCAACTGATGATAGTGCAAGCCTTAGGCGACATGAAGTTTACTCCTGCAAACAGTGCAATTAGCACATTGCCTGTAAGCGGAAATATTCAACTGCGAAAAGTCGTGTTTCACGCTTTGGCTCAAATAGCTGTGCCGGCTTCCGAAAAAATACTGTCGAACGCAGCAGCTCAAGCCGGCTACAAATACGAGCCTACAAACGCACTCAACGCGTATATCCTGTTCCTCGAAAACAGCTTGGATAGACAGCCGGCGATGGTCAGAAAATCTGCAGGCAAAATGCTGAAAGCAACTTCGGAAAATACGCAAATAGCAGCTAAAACAGCCGCGTTAGAACTTATAACGCTTTCTGCCGGCGACAAAGCAATTAGCGATGTTGTCAAAGCGCTGAAAAGCAACAACATACAGTATAGGCAGGCGGCATTATTGTTTTCGCAAAATATAAAATCGCCAAAAATGTACGGAGAGTTGATGAAAGTTGCCCGAAAAGAAAAACGTGCTGACGTAAAGGCTGAAATCATTACTGCATTTGGTAATCGCGGCGATACAGACGCATTGCCGTTCATTTATGAATCTATGACCGACCGAGCGAGTAATGTGAGCGCGGCAGCTATTATAGCGGCAAGCATGTTGGCGGGAAGTGATGCTGTTTCACAAATAATTGTCAGCATGAATACCAACGACGAATCAATTGTTAACGCCGGAAAAAATGCGCTATTGTCGATGACAGGCAATAATATGATAGATAATATTGCCGCTGCCGTTCCCGAAACGTCTACCCCCGCAAAAATAGCTTTTTTAGATATATTGTCTGCCCGCAGAGCTTCAGCACATGCAGCGGTAGTGTTTGAGCAAACAACATCTACTGAAGCCGCTGTACGTTTAGCTGCATATAGAGCATTAGCTGCAGTAGCTTCCGAAAACGACGTGCAGAATATTGCACAGCGTTTGAACGCAGCAACTAACAGAGATGAAATAGCCGCATTGCAGAGAGCATTGTTTGCTGCCGTTGCAGATAAATCTCAAGACGAAAAAACAGATATAGTAGCAGAACAGGCGGCAACTTCAAACAATCCGGCTGTATACGGAAACGTGCTTGCTATGATTGGCGGCAAAAAAGCGTTGGATTTGGTTATGGAACACGGTTTCTACAGCTCTACGACGGCGCTTAGAGAGACAGCTTTTGACGTGATGCTTGTATGGAGCGACGATGCAGCTATTTCTAAACTTCTCGAAATAGCTAAAGGAGACCCAACAGGAGCATTCTTTGATAGAGCGCTAACGGCATACATAACAAAAACGGGAGCGTCAAGAAATACGCCGGAGCAAAAACTGCTAATGTTGCGAAATGCCCTCGAAATAGCGCAAACGCCAGCACAAAAACAAGCGGCATTGAGACAGATTTCACGAACAGGAACTTTCTTGGGTTTGATAACAGCCGGAAAATACCTCGACGACGCTAATAGCGATGTGCAGCAAGCAGCAGTGCAAGCCGTTAGAACTATTGCGCTGGCAAACAACCAATACTACGGTGCAGAGATAACTGCAATACTAAATAAGGCAATGGAAGTGAACAGAGACCCCGAAGCTGAATATCAAAAACAAGCTATTTTGACACATATAGCAGGAATGCCCGAAGACGAAGGATATACGTCGATGTTCAATGGAATAGACCTTACCGGATGGAAAGGATTAGTGGAAAACCCAATAGCAAGAGCAAGAATGACACAAAGAGAGCTTGCGCAAAGACAGGCAAGAGCAGACGAAATAATGCGTAGAGACTGGACTGTAAAAGACGGAATATTAATCTTTGACGGACCGGGCTACGACAATCTTTGCTCGGTTAAGGATTATGGAGATTTTGAAATGTACATGGACTGGAAAATAGTGCCCAGAGGCGACGCCGGAGTGTATCTAAGAGGCTCGCCACAAGTGCAAATGTGGGACACAGCGTTGAGAAACGCATCAGTTGGCTCGGGCGGACTGTTCAATAATCAAACGCATCCCAGCATCCCGACACAGGTAGCCGACAATCCGGTTAATGAATGGAACTCATTCTTCATCAGAATGGTAGGCGACAAGGTAACTATATATCTCAACGGCATATTAGTTACCGACAACGTTGTGTTAGAAAATTTTTGGGATAGAAATTCGCCAATTTTTGAAACCGGAGCTATTGAGTTACAGGCTCACACAACACGAACGTATTACAGAAATTTATACATTCGCGAACTGCCGCGCCAAGAGCCTTTTGAGGTGTCGCCACAAGAAAAAGCAGAAGGATTTGTACCGATGTTTAACGGTATAGATTTTACCGGATGGATAGGAGCCTTGAACGATTACCAAGTGCGCAACGGAGCTATAGTGAGTAATCCCGTTGGACACGGAAATATTTATTTCGACAAGGAAGTAACGGATTTCATTATGCGTTTTGACTTTAAACTTACCCCGGCTGCCAACAACGGCGTAAGCATACGCTCTACAAGAGATGGCGATAGATTCAGCTTAGGAATGGAACTGCAAGTGCTCGACGACGAAGCGCCGGTTTACGCTAACCTGAACGGATATCAATATCATGGCTCTGTATACGGAGTTATTCCGGCAAGACGCGGCTCGTTAAAACCGGCGGGCGAATGGAACACTCAAGAAATAAGATTCGAGGGATATAACGTAAAAGTAACCGTTAACGGAATAGTAATTATTGACGGCAATTTGCAAGAAGCAAGCAATAATTTCACACGTACAATAGACGGAGGACGACACCCCGGACTATCTAATAAAAGCGGATATATAGGACTGCTCGGACACGATGCAGTTGTAGAATTTAGAAATATGAGAATTAAGGAACTGTAAATAATACAGTAAAAAAACAGATTAAAGGGCGCGCTGATAAAAAGTGCGCCTTTTTTTATTATGTTATCTGAACAAGTGAAAAAAGCCGTTATATGGACCCGGTAGCGGATTTCGTGTTGATGGAGAATCCCATCCTAATGCCCTGATAGTAAAGAAGTAGACTCCTGTGGGCGCTATGCGTCCGCTGTTAAGATTTGTTCCGTCCCACCCTTGCCAGTCTCTTAGGTCGTCGCCACGATAACGGTATATTTCTATGCCGGTACGCGTATATATTATTATCTCGAATTGTCGTAACGACACCGCGTATGGCTTGAAATACGGATTTGCTCCATCAGGGGTAAATACGTTTGCCGCGGTGTCAAGCATAGGGTCGTCAACTTGCACAGTCACAGCTTCTGCAACATATGTACATTCCCATACGCTTGTAACTTTTAAGGTTATTTGATAAGGATTTCGGTTGGGTCTGAAATAAACGTAAGCCGTATCTGAGACTGTAAGATCTGACGAGGAGGCAATGACGGCTGAATCTCCATTAAAACCAAATCGCCAAGTGTACACATCGTTTTGCGGACTGAATGTGTTCGGCTCGCTTGTAAATTTTACCGGCACGGGCGCCGATGTTTTTTCTTCTTCGGGTAATTCAGGCTCGTTGATGGTAGCGTATGGAATGATTGTACGATACATTATGTTGTCGCTCCTGCTTACGCCAAATCTGTCATTTGCTACGAATTGATATTCTGTATCTATGTGAGGCGGATTGAAACGCCTAAAACACAGAGAAATATACTGTCCTGTTCGAGGATCGGTAGCGCCCTCAAATATGGCGTCAATCTGTTCGTCGCCAATATAAACAGTAAAGGTAATGTTGTTGATTAGTTCCTGCTTAACGCTTACGTCGGGCACGAAATAGTAATACAGAAACGTATCCTGCAAAGCGAACGTGTTTTGACAAAAATCAGTATGTTCGCAAGTTCTGTATGTCCATGTTGGTATTACTTCGTTTTCCTCGTTTTTTAGCAATTCAAAATCAAAACCCGGATTCAAATAAATCCAAGCTACATAAGTTTGAATGAGTTCTTGTTCATCGGCTGTGGAAACCGTAACCATATAGCCGCCTTGAGCCAAATCGCTATGTTCGGTTTTTTCGGCAGCTATTTGAGTGAAGAAGGGTTGGTCTTCAAACTTCAGAACATTTTTGTCGTAGTCAAACTTATACCATTTGAAGATATACAGCTTTTCGTCTTCTTCATCCTCGTCCTCTTCTTCTTCATCCTCAACTTCTTCGAATACCAATCGCAAACTGCCCAATTGACCATCGTTAAACACAAAAATAGTGTCGTTTACACCATTTGCATTCCGGTACAATGTAGGCGCTTTGCCGTTGTATACCGGCGCGGTCAGTTGTCCAAAAGCCATAGCAACAGGAAGGGCGCTCAAGGCACAAATACAAAACAGCCGAAATAATAAGTTAAGCAACATAAATTATCTAAATCTCACTAAGTACATGATAAAACGCAATTACATATTTTTTATTGCCCTGTTTTTAATTTAAAATAACAACGTCCATTCCATTTGTTACAAATGTTTGGAATATTCCGTTTTCATCGCTGTAAATCAATAGCGCTTCGAGCTCCGTATGTTTTTGCAAAAACTGTTTACTTTTTTCCAAACCGGCTGCCATGAACACTGTTGCCCATGCGTCGGCTGTCATACAGTCATCGGCTACAACGGTTGCGCTAAGTAAATTGTGCGTTGCCGGAAACCCCGTTTTTACGTCTATTGTGTGCGAGAATCTTACTCCGTCTATAATTACGAAGCGTTGTGTATTAGCCGATGTTGCCATTGCCCTGTTGTTGAGCGTTACAACCGCCTGAAGCGCATCTACGTTTTTGTCCGTCGGTTTTAATACGCCAAGTCGCCAATGGTTGCCATCCGGATTTTTGCCGTGAGCAACACACTCGCCGCCAATGTTTACCATAAGATTTTTTACGCCTTTTGATTTCAGAAAATCAGCAACAACGTCTACTGCAAAGCCCTTAGCTATTGCGTTGACATCGAGCATCACTCCGGGTAAATCTTTTTCTACTCTGTCGCCCGTTATGCGGATTTTGTGCATACCAACGTATTGCATAAGGCTGTCAATAATTTCGTGGTTTACTTCGGGTTTTGAATCGGTAAAACCGAAGCCCCAAAAGTTGACTATTGGCGCTATTGTTATATCAAATATCCCCCCCGAAGCGTCATGTATTTCGACAGATTTGTTGAAAACGGTGCGAAATAAGTCGTCTACAACTACCGTAGGGTCGCTTTGATTGACTCTGGAAATCACAGAAGTGGGGATATACGCAGACAACGACGCGTTAAAGTCTTTCAGAATCCGTATTATTTCATCTTCGTAACAAATTCCTTTTGTGACTTTATACTTTATCTCGTAAAAAGTCCCCTGCGTTTGACCTTCATGTACCCTGTACTCCGTCTGCTCACACGAAACAAAAGTTCCCGCGAGGCATATCAAAACCGCAAAATTCAGGTATCTAAAGCAACGCATCTAATTTGCCGGCTAATGTGGCTTTTGCTGTCAGTCCTACCTGCTTGTCGACTATTTCACCATTTTTGAAGAATAAAATAGTAGGAATGTTGCGTATAGAATACGTATTTGCAATCTCGGGATTGCTTTCGATGTCAATTTTGCCAACAACAGCTTTCCCTTCGTATTCTTCGGCGAGTTGCTCCACGTAGGGAGCTATCGCTCTGCACGGACCACACCATTCAGCCCACAAATCGACCATTACCGGTTTATCCGATTTTAATACTTTTTCTTCGAAATTTTCACTATTAATTACTACTGCCATAAATTTATTTATTATATATTTTTAGCCCGCAAAGTTACACATTTTTTACTTAACTTCAAAAAAAAGTTATTCTCTCACGATAATTCTTTCGATGGCAATAACTTTTTGGTTTTCAAAAACCCGTAAAAAGTAGATACCACTTATGCTCGGCGTTTTAAATTCGATGATTTTACTTGTAGTTTTGTTACTGTAAACTTTTCTGCCAACAGTATTATACAGCGCCAATGTAACCTCTCCGTATTCGCCCGCCGGCAATTCGATTGTCACAACAGTGCCCCTCTCAACCGGATTAGGATACACCTTTAGTTTGTTCTCTTCGGTTGGGTCGCCCGCTTTTGCCGATATACTCAGACAGAACGCAAACGCTATTAATATGGAAAAATACTGTTTCATCGCTTTTTTCGTACTAATAAAATTACGTTAAATATAGTACACATATCGTGCCAAACTTTTCAAAATTTGATTTTTTAACATTTTTTTTGATTATTCATTTGTTAAAAAAATCACAAACCCGCTGCCGTAAACTGTTTTAGGAATCTTACATCGTTTTCGAAAAACATACGAATATCTTTTGTTTGGAATTTTAGACATGCTATTCTTTCAATTCCCATTCCGAAGGCATAGCCGAAATATTTTTGCGAATCTATTCCGCAATTTTCCAGAACGTTAGGGTGTACCATCCCGCATCCCATAATTTCGAGCCACCCGGTGCCTTTACACAGTCCGCAACCGCATGTGCCGTCTGACATGCAATTGCACATTATGTCCATTTCGGCTGAAGGTTCTGTGAACGGAAAAAACGAAGGTCGTAAACGTATTTGCGCATTTTCTCCAAACATTTCTTTTGCAAAATACATAAGCGTCTGTTTCATTCCTGCAAATGAAACATTTTCAGCTACATATAGTCCTTCTACCTGATGAAAAATGCAATGCGCCCTTGCCGAAATTGCCTCGTTGCGAAACACGCGTCCGGGCATAATCATGCGTATAGGCGGTTTGACAGTTTCCATGACGCGCACCTGTACCGATGATGTGTGCGTGCGTAGAACGATTTCAGGAACTTTTGAAATAAAAAACGTATCCTGCATATCGCGAGCCGGATGCTCCTTAGGAAAATTTAAGGCTGAAAAAACATGCCAATCGTCTTCAATTTCGGGTCCCTCTGCTATGGTAAATCCCATGCGGGCAAATATTTCGCAGATTTCTCTACGAATAATAGAGATCGGGTGTCGCGAGCCAATATCAATAGATTCGCCGGGACGGGTCATGTCGTTTATTCCGGCGCTTGTGGCTGTTTCGTTGTCGAGCAATGACTTGAAACTATCGAATGTCTCGGTAAGAAGATTTTTTAATTCGTTAAGTTTTTGACCTGCCTCACGTTTTTGGTCGCTTGCAATGGCTTTAAACTCGTCGAATAAACCGCTCAGTTCGCCCTTTTTACTCAAATATTTCAACCTAAAATCTTCAAGTTCTGCGTGATTAGCAGCTTTGAACTTGATTGCCTCGTCTTTTATCCTGTTTATTTTATCAAGCATGTATTAAATATGATGAAAATCAATAATTTAAACTCTTTTTCGAGAGTTTATATCAAGCCGCAAAGTTACACATTATATTTTTATAAATAAAAGAAAATAAAAAAAAATAACTAAACATTTGTTTTTTTCAAAAATTTCATCTACCTTTGCGCCGTGTTTAGTTCTATAAAAATACGGAAAATCGTATCGGCGCTTTGCGTAATGATTTTTGCTGTTCATTTCGCAAACAGGCAGTACTATGCCCATAGTCATATTATCGGAGGCGTTGCAATATCGCACTCGCATTTCCACACAGATGCGCACAACGAAACAGATTGCGGAGGACACACCAAAGAATCTCTGCTTTTTATCGCTCGCACGGCGCAGTTTGAAACTGTTGATGCGTCGAGTGTTGTTGTGGCAAGCCCTTTGCAATTCTTTTCGCACCGGAACAAACATGTGGAGGCTGCGCACTGGATAGCCTCCATACACCTGCACAATCCTACGTTACGCGCCCCGCCTGTCATATAGTTGCTTTTTGAAGGCTTTTTGCTGAAATACAGGTAATTATATAATAATAACGTAAAACATTAAATATCATGAAAATTTATTTCGTGTGCGTACTAATTGTACTCACAATCAATATACGTGCGTCATTCGCACAAAATCCGGCTAACGACGCCCATATTTCGGGGCATGTTTTAGACAAATCCACCGGCGAACATCTTCCGTTTGTCAGCGTGGTAATCAGGGGTTTAACCCTTGGCACGACAACCGATGCAACAGGGCATTTCATATTTAGAAACGTACCGTTAGGCGAATATACTATTGCTGCATCGTTTATAGGCTACGAAACTGTAGAACAGACCGTTACGGTTGTAGCAAACAGAACGGTAGAGATTGATTTCGAACTCGAAGAATCAGCCTTTTCGATGGGGCAGGTTGTGGTGACAGCCAGCCGATACGAAACCGACAGAAGCCAAGCCGTTTCTATTGTTGGGGTAGTAAGTCCGAAAATTTTTGAAACCACCGGCTCGCCATTTTTGGCAGAGGGGCTTAATTTTCAGCCCGGACTGCGGGTTGAGCAGACTTGTCAAAACTGCGGCTTCCCGCAACTGCGGATTAACGGACTGGAAGGTCCCTACACGCAGATTTTGATTGACAGTCGCCCTATTTTCAGCGCATTGGCGGGAGTTTACGGATTGGAACATATTCCGGCTAACATGGTTGAGCGCGTCGAGGTTGTCAGAGGCGGCGCGTCGGCATTGTACGGCTCAAGCGCAATTGGCGGCGTCGTTAATATCATCACAAAAGAAACTTTGAGAAATTCGTTCGATATTAGCAATACCTCTAATCTGATTTACGGAAAAACTCCCGATATAGTAACAAATGTCAATGCTTCGGTGGTTTCGGACAACAACCGCGCGGGAGTCACTTTTTTCGCTGCGGCGCGAAATAGAGAGCCTTTCGACTATAATGGCGACGGGTTTTCGGAAATTGGGAAAATAAACCTTAAAAGTTTCGGTTTCAGAGGTTTTTACCGATTGAGATACAACAGCAGGCTAACCCTTGAATATCACACTATTGACGAGTTTAGGCGCGGCGGCGACATGGACAGGTTCAATCGTCCGCCTCACGATGCTTACATAGCAGAGCAGACCGACCATACAATACACTCGGGAGGCGCCAAATACGACGTTTTTTCGCGCAACGGCAAACACGCATTGCAACTCTTTACGTCTGCGCAAACTATCAACAGGGAAAGTTATTACGGAGTGGGGCAAGCCCCTGATGCTTACGGAACAACAAATGATTTTTCGTTGGCTACAGGCTCGCAGTACACGCTTCGTATGGACAACCTGCTGTTTATGCCCGCAACATTTATCGGCGGTTTTGAGTATTCGCACAACGCATTGAAAGACAAGCCGCTTGCAGACAACAGAATAAATATTGACCAGCAGGTACATATTTATTCTCTATTTGCTCAAAACGAGTGGCGCAGCGAAAAAACAAACATTTTGCTTGGCGGACGTTTGGATAATCATTCTTTGATTGACAGGGCTGTAATTTTCAGTCCGCGCGTCAGTGTTCGTCATGCTCCGTTTTCGCGGCTAAACCTTCGCAGCAGTTATGCCGCAGGATTTCGCGGTCCGCAGGCGTTCGACGAGGATTTGCATGTGACTGCCGTTGGCGGCGGAGTGGCAAAAATTACATTGGACGAGGCGCTCGAACATGAAACATCGCACTCGTTCACGATTTCGGCAGAGTATTCACAATCATCGCCTCAATCGGCGTTTCAGTTTTTGGCTGAAGGGTTTTACACAATGTTGAACAATGTTTTTGTGATTGATGAAGAAGACGACCCGAACGACCCCGATAATCTGAATTTGGTGCGTCGAAACGGCGATGGCGCGGTTGTTCGCGGCGTTAATCTGGAAACAAATTTTGCAACTTCAAAGGGATTTAATCTTAATGCAGGTTTTACCTTGCAATCGAGCAAATACACCGAAGAAGAGGATTGGAGTGAAACCGCCGAGCCGGTGCGCGAAATGTTCAGAGCGCCAAATACATACGGTTACATGACGGCAAGCGGCACAGTGTTGCGAAGTTTAGACCTCTCGCTGTCAGGCATTTACACGGGCAGTATGTTTGCGCAGTACTTTGCCGGCAATTCAGACGAAAACCTGATGTTCCGCAGTGAAGATTTTGCGTTCAAAACGTCCGCATTTTTTGACCTGCATTGCAGAATAGCGTATAATTTCAGGCTCCGCGACTACGTAAACCTGCAAATAAACGCAGGAATGAAAAATATTTTCAACAGTTTTCAAAGCGCTTTTGACAGGGGCGCAGAGAGGGATTCGGGATTTGTATTTGGTCCGTCGCTGCCGCGAACTGTCTATGTGGGGGTGAAGGTATCGATGTAGTTTGTGGCATATTGAAATTTTTTTCTTGTATTTTTAAAATATTTGTCGTTTCTTTACGCCAAAATTTTTAAACGCAATAAAAAACTATAACATCATGACAATCACGTTATTAATATTTTTGGTTCTGACTTTTTGTCTGCCGTCTCAATCACAAACTGGACTACCTGTGATAAACATTATCACTGAAAACAACGCTTCAATAACAAGCAAGGAGGTTTATACCAATATGACCTCATTTGTATTGACCGACCCCGCTAACCCAGCGAACAATCTTTCACTCGTCGGGGTTGCCGATAATAACGGGCGTTTCAACGAAATTAGAGGCAGAGGCAACGACAGCTGGCATAATCCTAATTCGCATAAAAAATCTTTTCGGGTAAGATTTAGGCAAAACACATCTTTATTTGGACTAACTGCTGCGCGCAACTGGGTTGTTCACGCTCAATACCGCGACGCTACGCTATTGTACAATTCTACGGCGTTTGAATTGGGAAACCGTTTTGGCATACCGTTCAACAAATCGTTTAATTTTGTTGACCTTTATATGAACGGTACGTATATGGGCAATTATTTAGTAACAGAGCATAATCAAGTTGCTCCCGGAAGAGTGGATATAAGTGAAACAGAAGGATGGTTTGTAGAGCTGGATTTTAATTTTGATGAAGATGTACAGTTTAGGTCTTCAAGCTATAATCTGCCCGTGATGGTAAATTCGCCCGATTTTACTCCTGCCAGCATTGATAACCCGCGCTATGCGTTCGTCAGAAACGAGGTAAATCAATTTACGGACTTGCTTGCGCGCCACGATTTTCCTGAAAATGGTTACAGAGATTTAATTAATATGCGTACGTTTGTAGATTATATGATGATACAGGAAATAGTTGACAATGGCGATTTTTCAGTGCCGGGATCTACATTCATGTATAAAGATAAAAACGATTTGATAAACATGGGACCTTTGTGGGATTTTGACTGCGGCTATGGTTATAACTACAACTACGAGCATTTTAACACTCCGGCAAGGCGACTTTTGAATTACAGAATACATCCGTTTTTTGCGCGATTTTTTGACGACCCCGTGTTTCTCGTAGAATACAGAGAAAGATGGCGTGAAAAATACGATGAAATAATTTCTATGCCGGATTTTATGGACGAAATGGCTCAAATGTTAGAAAAATCGGCTGAAGCAAATTTCCAAGCATGGTGGTACCGCACTTTTTCGCCTTGGACAAATACCCGTCCATACGAAGAGAATGATTTTCTTGAATCTGTAAATAAATTGAAAAACTGGTATATGGCGCACGTAGCGTATATGAACACTGATTTAAACAAGGTAGACGTAACGCCAAGAAGCAGAACATTTACATACTATTCCATACCACAGACAGTGGCAGTTGTCGCATACGGCGAAATGACCGGACTTACAGCTATTTTACGAAACGGTGCGCAATCGGCTTTCGAAATTTCTACCGCCTTGAGCCAAATACCCGTTGGAAACGGCGATTATATAGCTACCATTAGCGTAAAACCTAAACGTTCGCTTAACGACAATACATCCTACAACGATGTATTAGTTATTAACGGTACAAATCAGGGAAATAATTTCAGCTTTGAAGTGCCATTTACTTATACACTAAACAGAGTAACCCCAGAATATATCGTACCCAATGGCTTGACAGCGGCTCCCGGAACTTTGCTTCACGACCTTGAAATGCCTGAAGGATGGAGATGGCAGGAGCATATACTTACGTTTGTAGGAAATACTTTAGGACAACGCACCTTCAAAGCTATTTATACTCCCGAAGATACATACAACTACAACACAGTGAGAGATATAGATGTTACAATAACAGTTGGAGGAATTACCAACAATCCCGAGCAAAACAAAACGATTGAACCGTTGGCAAAGGTAATTGACGGCGTGTTGCATGTAACCGGAATTATATCCGGCTCAACAATTAGCGTTTATAATGCTGCCGGAGCATTGATATACAATAGAGTAGCAGATTCAGACAATGTATACTTTCCACTTAATGCCAAAGGATTGTATATTGTAAGAGCGGGAGAGAACACGATTAGAGTAGTTTTTGAATAATTTTTAACCAAACAAAAAAAGCCTATGACAATGAAGATAAAAATGCCGTCTGAAAATGCACAACAACGAATATTGTTAGTATTTTTGTTTGTGTGCGTGTTATTTTCGGCATTACGAATGATACGCAATAGAGTTGCAGATATTACACGTGTTCCTACCGACAGTATGGAAAACGCAATTTTGGCGGGCGACCGTCTTTTAGTTCGCAAAACTAACATCGTTGAACTAAATGATGTGTTCGTTTTCAATCATCCTTCGGGAGAAAACGTGCAAATGGTTAAACGCTGCATAGGTATGCCGGGCGATACCGTACAAATCATAAGAAGCGCCACATACATTAATGGTCGCATAAGTAGGGCTATACCTACAGTTAGAAAAAGTTCGGTAGATTTTTCTGTGAGTTTTCCTCTCAAGAGTCTCGGATGGGACATTAACAACTACGGTCCAGTGATTGCGCCAGCCAAAGGATTGACAATATCTTTAGATTCAGCAAATATGAACATGTATAGATATATGATAAAAGCCGAAGGACACGAAATATCAATTAACAACGGCGTGTTCTACATCGACGACATCCCCGCAAATGAGTATACTTTCAGCAGTAACGGTTATTTCGTAATGGGCGACAATAGAGGCAACTCATTAGACAGTCGACACTGGGGCTTTGTGCATGAAGAACTGGTAGTAGGCAAACCTATTCTGGCGTTTTTTTCGCGCGATGTCAACCAGCAAAATGTAAGATGGGATAGAATAGGAAAAAAAATAGAGTAACTTAAAGTAAATCAAGCAAATAATCAATAATTTTTAAATTTTATTAAACCATGAAAAAGCAATTTTATACGTTAATGTTCCTGATTTTAGCCAATAGCGTTATTTTTGGAACAGAGAAGAACCCGGATTTCCATTTCGATGTAAACGGTATTTCTCGACATGTTTTAGAGAATTATCTTAAGTATTCAATCACTATGACCGGCTTGCTCGAACATCCTACGCTTGCAGCCGACACGGGCGGAGAATTTCCCGACAAGGAAGACGATATCCGTTTGATTCACAACATTGGAGCCAAACTCATCGGACGGGTTATGTACCGTTGGGGAAGAGAAGATGTGTTGAATAATCCGCTTTACCGGACGGAAGCAATGCGGATTGCCGAAAAAATCCACGAAATCGACCCTGATATTGTCTTACAGGCGTTTCTGTGTGAAATAGTTACAACAAGGGTCAACAATATCAAAGTTCCCGACTGGGCGTTTGAAACACTTGGACTTCCCGTAGAAGACCGCAATTTCCGCTACGATGATATGCTTGCCCTTAATGGACGGTTTGTCAATCATTGGAATAACACTTCGAGCGTGCCAGATGTTTCACGAACAGAAACAAAACTTTGGTTTATTTTTCTTTCCGGCTTCTATATGGAAGTAGGTTGCGAAGCCTTCCATTTAGGGCAGGTAAACCTGATGAACATGAACGACCGCGATTTGTTGCATTGGACAGACCTCATCAATCATATCCGCAAACTTGCCAAAACAAAAACGCGGCGCGGCTGGATTATTCTTGACGCCCACACTCCATATGGACATTTGGTAGTGGATGGAAAGAGTTTGCTTGATTTCAATTCTTTTCCGCTGCGAATAAAGGAAGTGATGGATAAACCGATGGCAGGCATGTTAGAAGTAGGTTATGCCGATGCGCTGTACAAGCGCAGTATGGGTTGCATAACGCCAAGCGGATGGGAATGTGAAGCGCTGCCATATCTGGTAGAGTTCGACAATTTTGGTATGTCGCGAACGCCCGGAGAGGCAACGCTAAACGGACATTTTATCTGGGGCTACGACGAAATATCGTGGTTTTATCTCAAAAGCGAAGAAGATAGAAATGCGTGGTTGAAGTACGCTTACGATTGGTTGCGCGAGACAGACCCCAACGGTTTTCTTCAAATGCCGGCAGGTAGAGTAGTCACTAAAACAAATGCAGAAGGAGCCCGCACAACTACGCGTTTTCGCGCAAACCCGCCATCAGAAAAAATTCCAAATGGAAAAAAATTAGAAGAAGCGATTAAGATGTTGTGGTGACAATTTTTTCAAAAAATCTGATTTCACAAGGAAAAAATATGCCATACAAGGACAACAAGGGAATAATATGGGTGAAAAACGGCTCGGACAAGCGAAAAGTGTTTTCCAATTCCGAATTGCGCGTGATGCTTCAAAGTTGCGGAAATCTTGCCGATTCTGTTACGGAAGAATCCATCAAACACGGTATTTCCAAACCGCGAAATCAACTTCTGTTTGAAAATGCAAAATATCTGTTGCCCTATACAGGTATAGGCAGCGGTATCGTCAGAGCATTAAAGAGTTACGACCATATCAAATTCAAGAACGATTATGTAAGGGAGGAATTTATCATAACCGTTGATAGACCGGAAATTCCGGAAGAGGACATTTATATAGAGGGTAACTATGATGAGAAAAAATTATGACCGATTTTGAAGAATACATAAAGCAATGCGAGCCTGATAAACAAGAAAAGGCTATTATTTGGCAAACTGCAATTGGCTTACAGCAGACCGACGGCTTGAAAACGTCTGCGTATCTTGTTGCAACCGCCAAACAAAACATTGACGGCAATATAAATTTTTACCAGGTAAAGAAACGCATAGACGAATATTATAAGACCCATGTCACCGATGTCACCAATAATGTCACCGATGTCACCGATAGGCTTTCACAAATATTACTGTTGATAGAAGCAGATAACCGAACTTCCACTGCAAAGATGGCTGAAATTCTTTCAGTTAGCAAGCGAACTATATTAAGAGATATTGAAAAATTGAAACAAGCCGGAAAAATTAGTCGCGAGGGAAGTGAAAGAACCGGATATTGGAAAATTTTATAGCCACGAATTACACTAATTGACACTAATTTTTTCGTGTAAATTTGTGTAATTAGTGGCAAAAAGAAAAAAATTGACAAGTTCAAAAAAAATAATTACCTTTGCAAAAATTTACGTATGTATAAAATAACAAACACACAGTACATTTCCGAAATCAAAGCAATTCTCTCTACGGCGCGACAGAAGGCTTATATGTCTATAAACTCGGCTATGGTAGAGGCATATTGGCTGATAGGCAGGCGTATTGTCGAGGAAGAACAACAAGGCAAAGAACGCGCGGCTTATGGCGAAGAAATCTTAAAAACCTTGTCTAACGAACTTACCAAAGAGTTCGGGAAAGGTTTTGGGACGCGTAGTTTGTGGGATTTTAAGAAATTTTATCTCACTTTTCAGGATTCAGAGATTCTGCACACACTGTGTGCACAATTGAGTTGGTCGCATATCCGATTGGTAATGAGAATAGAAAACAAAGACGCTCAAAAATATTACCTCAAGGAAGCATCGGAAAATCACTGGTCTGTTAGAACTTTAGACAGAAATATTTCCACCCTCTATTATCAAAGGCTTTTATCATCGCAAGTCAAAGAGCCTGTAGTACAAGAAATGGAGGAAAAAACAAGCGATTTTCAAGATTTACACCAAAGTAAATTTGAATTTATTAAAAATCCGGCTGTTTTGGAATTTCTCGGGCTTTCAAATAATGCAGGGTATTCGGAATCGCAATTAGAACAAGCCATTATTAACCAAATGCAAAAATTCCTCCTTGAACTTGGCAAAGGCTTTGCTTTTGTTGACAGGCAGCAGTTGATACGCACCGAAACACAGGAATTTTATATTGACCTCGTTTTTTATAACTATATCTTGAAGTGTTTTGTGATTATTGAACTAAAAACCAATAAAATAACCCATCAAGATATAGGGCAATTAGATATGTATGTCAGAATGTACGATGACTTGAAACGTGGGAATGACGACAATCCGACTATTGGCATTTTATTGTGTACGGAAACCGATAAAACTATAGCGAGATATTCGGTCTTAAGCGAAAATAAACAAATTTTTGCTGCAAAATACATGTCTTATCTACCGACGGAGGAAGAATTAGTAGCCGAAATTGAACGACAAAAAATATTACTAAAATTAAATAGTTAAATAATTAAATCTTAAATAATTAAACCGTGTTAAATCTTAAATTAAACTTATACGATGCAACAACAGATTTGTTTGCACAATTAGGTATCCCTCTAAACTCGAATACCGCACAGACAGCGCACAACCTGCGTTTGCACGTTTCGTTATTGTGG
>Ga0099364_10002698_pt1 | contig 28136 bp, 18 predicted proteins | sample TergutTh196P3_FD_73070 | JGI IMG/M metagenome (GOLD analysis project Ga0099364, IMG submission 73070) | Microcerotermes parvus P3 segment gut microbial communities from Pointe-Noire, Republic of the Congo - Th196 P3 | ecosystem: Host-associated > Arthropoda: Insects > Digestive system > Gut ... | reverse complement strand
TAAAAACAGAACCAGAAATAAATACTCTGAAATAAGCTGTCGCAGTTTCAATGATTTCTGCTGGTAATCGGAGTAAAACAAAAATGCTTTCAGCAAAAAGAAAGCCAACAACCCCTATAAAAAGTCCAAGAGATAGACCAATTATCATCATTGTGTCTATCCCCTTTTTGACTCTTTCCATGTCCTTGATACCAAAATATTGAGAAATAACAATGGAAGCTCCCATCGTCAGACCCATTATCAAAGCTATCAAAACAAATATCACAGGAAAAGATGAGCCTACTGCACCAAGCGCAGCACTCCCTAAATAATTACCTACTATGAGACTGTCAACTATATTGTATAATTGCTGAAAAACACTACCGAGAAGTATCGGCATTGAAAATCTTAATATGCTTTTAAATTCATTGCCTTGAGTCAAATCTTTCATAAAATACCGTCTTTTATACAAGGATTTTAAAAAGGGTTTAAAAGTCAATCTATTTATAATTTATAATTTATAATTTATAATTCTGTAGGGAACGCCTTTAGCCGTTCCGAGTTTCCGTAGTGCCGATTTCCCAATCGGCTTATCCCTTCCGATTTTCCGTAGTGCCGATTTCCCAATCGGCTTATCCGTTCCGATTTTGTCATTGAAACCATATTTTATCGGAACGGCTGAAGGCGTTCCCTACAAATAAAATTGCAGACAAGATGTCTGCGTTCCCAGTAATAAAAAGGAGTTTAAAATGAGGATGGTGGGAGTATCTCGGAGATATTGCCGCCATACTCCTTTGGATGTCCTTTGAAAACCGCTTATAATAACGCTTTTTAAGAAATAGTATCTTGATGAGTGGAGAGTGCAGAATGCAGAAATGTCAAGAAATAAGAAATAAGAATGCAGAATGCAGAAATAAGCCCCCCCCCTACTCCCGCAAAGCCGAACGGAGTTCGGCACTACCCCCGCAAAGCCGAACGGAGTTCGGCACTACAAAGCCGAACGGAGTTCGGCACTACGGAGGGGGGGGCAGAAGGATAGTAACAAGATACAAAATTATTTTTTTTTCATTATTTTCAAAAAAAAACAGCAAAAAATTAAAAATTTACCAACCATTATTATTTTTTTTACACTTATATATGTAGATAATACGATTATCTCCTAAAGATAACGGGGAGGGTAAGCATGAGTATTCATTGGACAGATGCTCATTCCCCTCCCTTTTTTATACTCGTCCATAACTCTGAACTCGGAACGGCTACAAACAAAATATACTCTGAACTCGGAACGGCTAAAGGCGTTCCCTACAAACAAAATATACTCTGAACTCGGAACGGCTAAAGGCGTTCCCTACATAGGGCGGAACTAAAGGCGTTCCCTACAAACAAAACATAACTCGGAACGGCTAAAGGCGTTCCCTACAAACAGAATATATTCTGTCGCAAGGAAATTTCAAAAAAAATACTATAAAAATTAGTAAAGGAGATTAAGATGAAGAAATTACTATTTGTAATTTTGATGATGAGCTTGATGATAGGTCTATTATCAGCTCAACAAAGGTTTTCTACTACAGAGCAATTTGATTTTGCCACAGTAGAAACATTATTAGAAGATGCAGACAAGATGTCTGCGTTCCAAACTACTTCAAGCCGAAATGTCATACTTGAAGAAAGTTTTGAATCAGTAACTTTTCCACCAACGGGCTGGATGATGCAAAACTCCAGTGAACTTGCCGCCTGGCGTAGAGTTACGACTACCACTATTGGTGAAGCTAATATTCACTCAGGTATAGCTGCAGCCGCAAGCTTTTCTTGGAACGGTGGACAGCCTACAAACCCTGACAACTGGCTTATCTCACCTCAGATGACAATGCCCTCTGGAAATGTCGACATTGAATTATCCTTTTGGAGACGCTCTGCGGCAGCAGGTTATGGTGCAGAAAACTACACGGTGTATGTGTCAACGACAGGAAATGCGATAGGAGATTTTACGACTATCCTTTATAATGAAACTATACCTGGCACCGTTGCAGGTGTTAGCTTTCAAGAAAGGATACTCGACCTCAATGACTATATAGGTCAAAATATCTATTTAGCCTTTCGACACCATGATTGTAACAATCAAAACTTTCTCATAATCGATACTATAGCCGTAACTTCTGAATTTCATTATGACAACGACCTCATAGCTGTATCTATGACAGGTCCTTTAAATATCGGTGTTGACTCACCTACTACTTATTTTGTTAGAATAAGAAATAGAGGTGCAAACCCTGCAAGTGGCTATACTGTCAGATGGCTTGCTAATAATGTTCAGATTGGCACAGCAGCAGGCGTTCCACTCGCACCTGAAGAAATTTATGACTTTAATTATACTTGGACACCTACTGCTACTGGTGAAGTTCAGCTCGTAGGTGAGGTAATCTGGACAGCAGACCAAAATCCTGCTAATGACCTCACTCCACCGCTCAATGTTACAGTTCATCCCGCAGGTGGAGTCGAACTTTATCTCGGTAATCCGGACTCACAAACTATGATTTACGACTACCCGTTTAGTTTTTGGTATAGAGCGAGTCTCGCTCAATCAATTTTTAGAGAGGAAGATATCCCAATACAAGGTGAAATCACTGGGATAGATTTCTTTTTCTACAATTTTAATATCCCTGCCAATCGACCTATTAAAGTATGGTTGGCAATGGTTGATAGCGATATTGATGTCTTTGATAGTGGTGATGATTGGTTTCCTTTAAGTATTTTCACAGAGGTCTATGATGGGATGTTTCCTCAAGGTCCTGCGGGATCTTTGAACACAATCCATCTTGAATTTCATACACCTTTTATCTATACAGGTGGAAACCTTGTATTATATACACATAGAGTTTTTGACCCTGATAACAATGATTATAGTTCACAAAATCAATTTAGAGTTACAAGCACACCAAATCAATTTCGGACTTTGTATAGGTTTGCAGGTATACCAGGATTTATCGACCCAGAAAATCCACCTCTGAGTAGTCCAAGAGCGCAAAGCTACAGCAATATCAATCTATATTTTGGCTCTGGAAGTCTTGGCACACTCGAGGGTGTCGTTACGACAGGCACACCAGCTGTTCCTTTACCAGGTGTTACAGTCGCAGTAAATGACACCGAAAGAGTAACCTTTACAAACACAGCAGGGTATTATTCAATACAACAGCTGGATCCTGGTGTGATAGGTATCACTGTTTCTATGCCGGGTTATGATACAGTCGTTCATGAAAACATCGTAATAACAGAAAATGAAATCACTATGCAAAATGTTTCTATGGAGCTGGCTGGCTTTGTCTCTGTTTCAGGTCGTATAATAGCCTCAGATACGGATTTACCTATCGTTAATGCAGCAGTTACAATCTCTGGATTTGCTACATTTCCTACTGTCTATACAGATGCTCTCGGCATGTTTTTTGTCCCTAATGTCTTTGAAAATCAGACCTATATCCTGAATGTCGTAGTTCCCCGCTATCAAGAGCTTATCGATAACAATTTGGTAGTAGGTAGCACAAATTTAAATCTGGGCGATGTGATGGTTTATGAGTATACCTTTCCACCGAGAAATCTTTTGACACGACAGACACCAAATAGTGTTGAGTTAAGCTGGACTGAAGCTGATATACCGCCACCGGGTGCCTTTTGGTTTAGTCACACGACAGCAGAGGAAAATTCTAATTTCCGTGTAGGTGTCGCCAATACTAATACCTTTGAAATGGCTCATAGATATTCACAAGCACAGCTCGAAGCTATTGGAGTGTCTGGTGGAACGGTTCATACTATTAGTTTTTTATTAGGAGAGGACGATGAAGTTTCAAATAATCTTTCGACTGTGTCTGTCAGGGTTTATACTGGTGGTTCGAGTGGTCCCTTTAATCCAGGGACGCTAATACACGAGCAATATATCCCCGAAGATGAGCTAATACTCGGTGATGTTCATACAGGTGGTGATACAGCAGGTATCTGGAATATGATAGTGCTTGATGATGAAGTCGCAATCCCTACTACTGGTGAAATGTGGATTTCAGTAGTTTTTCATACTTTTACAGGTTATCCTGCAACAACAGACGAAGAGGGAGATGCAATTCTTGATTTTGGAAATTTGATGCGTATAGGTAATCAATGGGCAACTATGGATATGCTGGGACCAGGTTGGAACAGAAACTTTCTTATTAGAACAATGGCAATCACAGAAACAGGCATGGTAGCCTTTAGCCCTATCAAATATAGTATAGAAGAGCAGATTAATGCAAACTCGACTATAATGATCGATGAAATCTATGCTGCTCTAACAATGGTAGAGGGAAAAGAAGGTAACTCTATGCAGGCTGGAAGCCTGCGTTCACAGGGAGATAGAGCATTTGAATCTTATGCTGTTTATCGCACATTGCATGAAAACATCAATAATCCAAGCTTATGGACTACCCTTTCTACAAATGTTTCTGGAACAGAGTATACTGACACTACTTGGAATGACCTACCTGACGGTAACTACCGCTATATCGTTCGCACTGTCTTTTCACATAACAACCTCTCCGACCCTGCTATTTCGAGAGGTATTGCAAAGCTACCCGAAGGCATCGTCTATATCGGCGACCCTACAAGCACTTCTCTTTCTATATCCAGTCCGTTTTATTACCCTGCTCGTGCAAGTATAGCTCAGACTATTTATCCAGAAGAAGAGATTTATGCAGGTGGTGTATTGACTGATATCACTTATAGATTATCTGGACAAGGCACAGTCCCTGTAAATGCAAACCATAGAGTTTATGCAGGTGTTACCCAGCAATCAACTTTCCAAACAAGCACGAGCTGGATACCTTTTGAATATTTCACTCTCGTTTATGAGGGACCATTGCCTACAAGCTCACTTGGGGTTTACGAGGTGAATGTTCCTCTTGATACACCTTATCAATATGGTGGTGGCGGAAATCTCGTAATAATGACCCAAAGAATGAATATCGGTAATTCACAACAAGGTAACAACTGGCAACATACACCCACACCGGGATCAAATAGGACTATATATGACTACGGTGATGTAGATTATGACCCTGAAAACTTAAATTTAGGTTTAATACTACCCTCCACAGCCAATACAAAACTGATATTTGATACAAGTGGAACTGGTAGCCTTACTGGTGTGATTACTCAAGGCACTACTCCACTAACCGATGTGGAAGTAAGACTAAATGACACAAATATAAGAGTATTTACTAACTCACAAGGGGAATACACCTTTTTCTATGTCCCACAAGGAACTATCAGCATTACTGCCAGAAAATTTGGCTACCTTGATTATGTAGGTAATAACATTGTGATTTTAGAAGATCAGATTACTACCCATAATATCTCTATGGAATTGAGACCTACAGTAACGGTTTCAGGCACAGTAATAGCCTTTGATTCAAAGCAACCTATTGCAGGTGCCAATGTTACTATCCGTGGATATGATAGCTACAATGCTACTACCAATGCACAAGGTCAGTTCACTTTGTCTGGTGTCTACTCTTTCTTAACTTATACATTCAGAATCACCTCCTCTGGCTACCAATCATATCTAAACGATGTATTTGAGGTAAATGATACTAATATCAATCTCGGAAATATCGAGCTTGTCGAAAGACCATATCCAGCTATGAATGTCCTCGCTGAAGCACAGGACGATAGAGCTGTCATTACCTGGACAGAACCTTCTGGTGGCTCTGATATATGGTTTACGCATACTCAAAATGACATTATCTTCAATGGAGTTGGTGTAGGTTCTGCCTTGCAAGCAATCAAAGCTCATAGATATACACAAGAGCAGCTCCAAGAACTTGGTGTCTCTGGTGCTCTTTTGACAAAAGTATCTTTCTTCCCCCGTCAGCCGCAAAATGTCATTTCCTCTGAAATCAGGATATATACAGGTGGCTCTGGATTTCCTCTAAACCCTGGCACTTTAATCCATTCTCAACCCGTTGTAGAGCCTCTTAGCCAATCCTGGATTGAAGTTACGCTCACCGACACTATCGACATACCTACAGAGGGTGAATTTTGGATAGGTGTTTACTACAACATCTCTACAGGTGACCCTATGGGTGTGGATGGTGGTCCTATCCTAAATGGACATGGAAATGTCTTCTATTTCCTAAATCGCTGGACTACACTCTATGACGAAGCTCCTGAGCTTGAATACAACTGGGCTATCAAAGGTTTTGCAGAAGGTGCTACAGGAACTACTATTCTTGGTGGGATTACCCTGTCTCCTTATAGCATCGAAAATGTAGAATATGCAAAAGAGTTTCGTGGTAGAACAGAACAGCTCACAAAACCTATTCTTTCTGCTGAAATTACTGGGAACGCAGACATCATGTCTGCAACTTATGAAAATTCCCTCTATGCCTCACCTTTTACTCCTCAGCGTCGTAATACTCAGCCCTCACCCCGTGTCCTTGAAGGCTACAATATCTACCGTGTAGAAATAGAAGATGAGGACAATTGGGAGTCAGTGGCTACAAATGTAACAGGCTCGCAATACATTGACATGGAGTGGTTTTTGGTTCCCGAAGGTGGCTATAGATACATCGTGGAAGCAGCTTATTCAAATGGTGTCCTCGCAGCTCCTGCATTTTCAAATGTCATCGGAAAAGGCACAGTCGCTTATGTTACAGTGAATATCGCAACAGATGATAATTCCCCAGCAGATGGTGCTATCGTCAGGTTTGTAAACAATGATGACCCTATATTCACCTATCAACAGACAGCTACAGGAAATAGTGTCGTATTTACAAATATCTGGTATGGGACTTATACATTGACAGTCTCGCTTGCTGGTTATTTCCCACATACAAACTCAAATGTTTCAATACAGATCAGTCCTTATGTATATGACCTTTTGCTTGAAAAAGACCCTACCGTCCTCTTTGAAGACTTTACTGCTGGTATTATCCCTCCTGCAGGCTGGACAAGCCTTGACCAAGATGGTGATGGGCACAATTGGACTCTCGCAGCACATCCCCAGCAGGGTGTTTACTCAGAGCCTTATGCTACTTCAAGCTATTCTTGGTATGAGGTTGCTCTAAGACCAGATAACTGGCTCATCACTCCTGCTGTTACGCTAAAAAGTGGTGAGGGTTCTACTTCTGAGGTCTCATGGTATGTTGCTACACAAGACCCTGGTTTCCCTGCGGAACAATACTCCGTCTTGATTTCGACTACAACCAATGTCCCATCAGCATTTACAAGAATTTTTAATGAAACTTTGAATGAGACAAATTACGAATTCCGTCAAAGAAATGTCGACCTCACAAGCTATAATGGACAAACTATCTATATCGCTTTCCGTCATCATGACTCTTATGATTCGTTCCATTTTATGATAGATGATGTGAGAATAGTCTCTACAGAAATTATCGAAGAGGAATCAGATAAACCTTTACCACCATTGAAAACAGCTCTGATGGGTAATTACCCCAATCCATTTAACCCATCTACGATTATCGTCTTTGATAAAGCGATAGAGGGTAATGTCCAAATTGACATCTACAATATCAGAGGACAAAAGGTGCGTAATCTCGTAAATGAGGATTTCCTACCCGGCTCTCATATAATAGAATGGAACGGCACAGACGAAAATGGTAGAAGTGTTGCAAGTGGTATCTATTTTTACCAAATGAGGACAAACGAAGTGTCTGAGACAAAGAGAATGGTGCTATTGAAATAAGAAATTTGAAAGCAGAAAGCAGAAATGTATTTCTAAATTTACATTTCTTTTAAACTATAGAGGGAGCGTTTGCTCCCTCTTTTTAATTGATACTCTTCAATAACTTCAACTGGGAACGCAGGCATCTTGCCTGCAAAAAAACCAGAATAATCATTGATTGCAGGCAAGATGCCTGCGTTCCCAGTTTATCTAGTCAAAAAAAGAGCTTGGTTTTCATTTTTTTCTTGACTTTTTTGCATACTTAAAAAAAATAAAAATCCTTATGAAATTGTTGATTTTTTCTTTATTATTATTTTACTCTGTATTTTTACACTCGCAAGAAATGCCTGTCATAAACGAGGTAATGCCAAATTTACCAGGTGTGAGTGCGGGTCGTAGGTGGCTTGAAATCTACAATCCGAGTATGTATCCTTATGATTTACAAGGCTGGGTGATACAGACAGCTGGGACATCATTTGCCACTGTCTTTACATTTCCAGCTATAACTATAGAGCCAGACCAATACATCGTCATCGGTGAAAATCAAGTTACATTCGCCGATTACAATGTCTCAAATCTTAATCTGCAAGCAGGTATGACAAATACTGTAGGAGCAAGACTCGTCTCAAACGATGGTAGATACAAGGATACTGTTCTTTATAGTAGCCCAAACAACAACAATCTTGCTGATGATGTCCATGACCCTGCTATCGAATTTGCTCCGAGACCACCTGAGGGTCGCTCCCTTGCTCGTAGACCCAATGGTTATGATTCAAATAATATATCCGACTGGTCTCTCGCTGAGCAACCTACTCCAGGCTCCGAAAATTTTATCTTTTTTGACCTCGCAATTATAGATTTATATATTTCAGAAAGCGGAAATAATCACATTGTTAACATAGTTATCCACGACTTATCCACAGACATTGTGGATAAATCTCTTATCGAATTATTGGTGATTTTCAATGGAAATATCATTTTTGAAAATACGCCTAATCTCGCATTTATAGACGATTTAGCCGTTTTTACTATCGAGGTCATTCTGTTGCAAAATTCCATGAATTACATAAATGCTGAAATAAGTTATCCACATGATGTGGATATCTCAAATAACTCAAGAAATTTGGGTTTTTGGCATGGATTTAAACCTCTGATTATAAATGAAATACAATTTCAACCTCAGACTTTTGAACCTGAGTGGATAGAATTTTTCAATAGGTCTGAGGATGTTTTGAATGTCGTAAATGCCTTTGTCAGAGACGCTGCTGGTGGAAGAGCCTTTTTTAGTGCTACCATTGAGCCTCTCGACTATTTGATTATAACTCAAGATAAAGACCTTTTTGAGGATGTTCACTATCTTGTCGATATGAGAAAAGTCATTCAAACCAACACTTGGGCAGTCTTAAACAATACTGCTGAAACAGTTGAGCTTTTTTTTGATGAACATACAAAAATGGATAGTGTCTCTTATGTAGGTGTTACAAGCATGCGAGGACGCTCACTCGAAAGAAAAAACCCATGGCTTGACATAGATGTCGAATGGGCTTACAATATGACCGATATAGGCTCTTCACCTCTTGCCAAAAATAGCCAGACACCTGCTGACATAGAAGCTCAAATCGTTGATGTAATAATTACAGCACATCAAAGCACGCTTGAGCATAAAGTAAGTATCATAAACACAGGTCTAACGAGCTATTTTGATGCCAACCTGCTTGTGTATTATCAGTATGAGGCATCTTTTTTGAACAGAAATTCTCGTCCGAGATATGAGCCTCTTCTGGAAATACCTCTTTTTATCGATGAAGAGATTGAAGTATTTTTTGAGACTGAATTTCCAGATGAGAGAGGCTATCATTATTTTTTGTATAAACTTGTCTTTGGAAATGAGGAAAGTATTTTTCAAAGGTCATTTTTAAATGAAAGTCCACCAGCTGTGATAAATGAATTTATGTTTCAACCCTTTACTGGTGAGCCTATCTGGGTAGAATTTATTAAACTCAGAGAAAGCATACCTGCGGAGGGCTTAAAATTTTTTGCCAGAACAGACTCTATCCATATACCGCATTGGGAAGGTGAGTTTGCTCTTTTGACTACAAATGCTGCAAATGCTCTCTTAATGCGTGATATCTTCGAAATACCTGAACACATCCCTATCTTTACTGGACTTCGCACTCTTTTAAATGCTGGACAAGACCTATCACTAAAAGATTATGATGACAATCTTTATGAGGAGTTTGCCTATACACCCGCCTTTTCAGTGCGTAGAGGAGTTTCAGCAGAGAGAATTTCACCCTCTCTGCCACCAGAAGCTCAAAACTGGACAGGCTCTCTCGAAACTGCCACTCCAGGTAAAAAAAACTCTGTCTTCATGGAAACACTCCCTATCTCCTCATCTCTCGAAATAGAAAATAATCCTTTTTCACCATATAGAGGTGAGCATTGTATCATCAAAATAAGTATACCAGAGCATACAATTAGAGCTGATGTCAAAATCTTTGATATCAGAGGTAGAGAGATTTTAAAACTCGCTGATAAATTGACTTTGCCAGGAGAATATAGCTTTATCTGGAACGGCTTTGAAGATAATCGACCCGTCAGACCAGGTGTCTACCCTCTCTATATAAACATCGAAAATACAACAGGCAAGAGACTGCTTGAGACAAGACGATTGATTTATGTGGGACATTAGAATTAGGAATTAAGAATTAGGAATTAAGAATTGAGAATTAGGAATTAAGAATTGAGAATTAAAAAGTGAGAATTAAGAATTGTCTATTATCTATTGTCAATATTTCTCCTTGACATTTTGATATGATTTATTTTTTTTGTTTTATATATATACAGGAGAACAACATGGACACTTTAAAGACTTTAGAAAACCACCAACTGAAAAACCCAGACATAGAAAATATAAAATGGCAAGATAAAGCAATAGAAACCCTGAGAAAAAGCCTTGAACCAGTTCCAACAGAGTTAAACAATCTTGATTGGAAAAGTGGACTATCACCAAAGAAAGAAAGATTGGCACAGCATTTATCAGCATTTTCCAATCTATCAGGAGGTGGATTTCTTGTGTTTGGAGTAAAAAATGATGGAAGCCTCAAATCGATAACTCAAACAGAAATACAAGCAATCTTAACCAATTTAAGTAACATAGCAAGTCAAAATCTAAATATTTCTATCCAGATAGAGCATTCTACAATGGAATACAGTGGATGTTCTCTATTATTTGTTTATATACCTGAGCAGTCCCAAAAGCCTATCTATCCCAAAAAAGAAGACATCTTTCATAGCTATTGGAGGACAGCTGGCAATACGAGGAAAATGTCAGAAAATCAAGTAAGGGCATTGATATCAACATCAATGGGAATAAACTTTGAAGACAGGATAGCCAAAAACAATCTTTCTGTCTCGGACATATTACAGCTCTTAAATTATCGTAAATTTTATGAGTTAATAGACAAAAATGTTCCTTCTGCGACAGATACGATTTTATCAGCAATGAAAGAATATCAACTCTGCCGCTTTGAAAATGAAGCATGGAATATCACCAATCTTGGAGCTATTCTTTTTGCCAATGATTTAGAAGATTTTTCTGGATTGTATGGAAAGAAAATTGTAGTCCGAAAATATGTCGGAGCAAATAATATAGAGCTGGAACTGGAGCAAATAGGTCGCTATGGCTATGCTATTGGTTTCGACGGATTGATAGACTTTATCATGCTCCATACTCAAAAAGGTGAAAAGCGAGATGTCCGTAGAGAAAATTTACAAATATATCCCAAGGTAGCAGTTCGTGAGCTTGTCGCCAACGCTATGATACATCAAGATTTTGAAATGACAGGTATGAATGCTACAATCGAAATTTTTTGTGATAGGCTTTCTATAACTAATCCTGGCTCACCTTTGATAGACAAAAACAGATTTATTGATTTACCACCTAGATCACGAAATGAAAAACTCGCCGAGACTATGCGTTTGCTTAGATTTTGTGAGAAAAGAGGGAGCGGTGTAGATAAGGTGATATTAGAGATTGAAAAAGAAGGGTTACCACCTGTTAGGTTTTCTGAAAGTGAAGTGCATACAAGAGCTGTTTTGTTTCCTGAACAAAAATTGTCCCTAATGTCAAAAGAGGATAAAATCCAATGCTGTTATCAACATGCCTGTATTATGCATGAAAAAAATCAGTTTATTACCAATCAATCTGTGAGAGATAGATTTAAGATTGAGAAAAATAATTCGTCAATGATTTCGAGAATTTTAAGTGATACATTAGCGAGAAATTTAATCAAACATGCAAATCCTGAAAATGATTCAAAAAAATATGTCTCTTATATCCCCTATTATGGCTAATTCTTATTTGACTGGGAAAAATCTTGGCGTCATAACTGCTTATTTTTCAATATGTTTTTATTTGACTGGGAAAAAACAGGAGTAAAATATCTGTATGAAAATAGGGGAAATATTTTTGAAATCATATTTTTTTAATTCTTATTCCACAGGCAAAAGTTTATTGATTATAACATATCGAAAAATAATATAGTTGCTATTCCACAGGTAAAAACTGTTGGTGATTATGAAAAAAAGAAATTTATTTAAATCTTATTTGACTGGGAAAAATCTTAGTGTCGTAACTGCTTATTTTTCAATATGTTTTTATTTGACTGGGAAAAAACAGGACTAAAATATCTGTATGAAAATAGGGGAAATATTTTTGAAATCATATTTTTTTAATTCTTATTCCACAGGCAAAAGTTTATTGATTATAACATATTGAAAAATAATATAGTTGCTATTCCACAAGCAAAAATTGTTGATGATTATGAAAAAATAAGTGAATTCTTATTTGACTGGGAAAAATCTTGATGTCATAACTGCTTAATTTTCAATATGTTTTTATTTGACTGGGAAAAAATATAGATTTAAAAGAGGATTTTTAATATGAAAATCGACAATGAATATAAAACATGACTAAGTAACTTAAAAAATAAGATACAACAAAGCCAGATAAAAGCCGCTGTAAAGGTAAATACAGAATTATTGCTCTTGTATTAGGAGCTAGGACAAGACATTGTTACCAGTCAAATGGAGTCTGCATGGGGTAGCGGATTTTTTGAGCGACTGAGCAATGATTTAAGAAAGGAATTTCCTGATATGAAGGGATTTTCAACATCCAACCTTTATTATATAAAACAATTCTATGAATTTTATAGTTCAAAAACATCAAATTTCCAACAACCTGTTGGAAAATTACATCTTGAGGATAATAAAGGAGATACAAATCGTCAGCAAGTTTTTGACGAAATTCTCCACCAATCTGGTGGAAAATTACACCAAAAGTTTTAATGGCATGACTCTATTATTGCCCCATCCTAATTCTTTCTCTCACCAACTCCCCAATTCTCTCATGAAAAGGACCAGCGACCACATCATCTTTTGCAATATCGCTATGTAAACCTATTTTTATCACCTTTATCTCATTTTCATTGCAGGTTTTGAGATACATAGAGCATATTTTTACAGCATCATCGAGGCTCAGAGGTTTATAAGCTCCATTTTTATATAAATCATCTAATTCAGTTTCTTTCAATACTAAAAGCGGGTAAAGCCTTACAAAATCTGGCTTTATCTCAATCAATTTCTCTATATTATGCTTGATGCACTCCAAGTCCTCTTCAGGTAATCCTATTAAAAATTGGACAGAAAGATTAAAACCTTGCGACAAAACCATTTTGCAAGCATTCACGGCTATTTCAGTATTATATCCTCTTTTACAAGCTACTAAGACCTTGTCAGCAAAGGATTGGATACCAAGTTCGATAGTGTTTACTTTCATCGACTTTAAAAATTGCAAAATTTCATAGTCTAAAAAGTCAGGTCGTGTTGATACTCTAAAAAAAGTTTTGTCGTCAAAATACGGTGTAATTTGAGCGAAATATGAGGTAATTTTCTCTCTGGTCAGACAAGTAAAACTACCCCCATAAAAAGCAATTTCTTTGTAATTGTCTTTGTGTTTTGTGATGAAGTCTTTGATTGCCCTCCTCTTTTCTTCTATCTCATATATCGTGGTGGGTGCAACTCTTGTAATCTTATTTTGATTGCAATATATACACCGAAATGGACATCCTGTATGAGGTATAAAAATCGGGTATATCAATCGAGTTTTAATTTTCTGCATGCATCTCGAGCAGCTTTTTGTTGTGCTTCTTTTTTATTTAGTCCTCTACCTGAACCACACAGGGTATCGTTTATATAAACATCCATGATAAACATTTTACGGTGGTCTGGACCGTTGGCTGAAATCATTCTATAGTCAGGTATTTGTTGATATAAAGCCTGTGAATATTCTTGTAAAATACTTTTAAAATTTATTAACTCATTTGATAAGACTTGTTTTTCAAAACCTTTTAGGACAAAAACATAAATAAATTTCTTTGCTTTTTTAAAACCACCATCAAGATAAATAGCACAGATAAGCGATTCCATCGTGTCTGCAATGATGGATTTTCTTTCTCTACCACCGTTTCTGTCTTCTTTTTCACTCATCAAAACATACTCCGACAATTTAATATCATTTGCTTTCAGAGCCAGATATTTTTCGGAGACTACACTTGACTTAATCTTTGATAGCTCTCCCTCATCATGCTCTGGAAAGAGATGGAAAAGATGCTCACATACGACTAATCCCAGGACAGAATCACCCAGAAACTCCATTCTTTCGTAGTTTGTATCAACACCTTCATCTTCTTCTGAAGAGGAAATGAGAGAATCATGCGTTAAAGCAGCTTTCAATAAGTGTATATTATGAAATTTATAATTAATTCGCTTTTGTAAATTTAGTAGTTTTATTCTTAGCTCTGGACTTATTTTTGCATTCTCATTTTTTTGAAAAAGCGACTTGAAAATTTTTTTTGTGAGATTTAACAAATAAAAGACCTCTTTAATTCATAATTGGAAATAACTGAATAGTAAAATAAATAATTTGCCCCCTATATAGAAAAGCAATATTAGGGGGCTAAATAAGGATTAGTATTTCTTGAAAACTATCACAGCATTGTGTCCGCCAAACCCGAGAGAATTACTTAATGCGTATTCGATATCAAGCTCTGTTATCTTATTGTGACTATAGTTTAAATCACAATCAGGGTCTGGTGTAGTAAAATTTATAGTAGGATGAACTTTTTTATCGCAAATAGACATAACAGTAGCAATTCCCTCAATACCTGCAGCAGCACCGAGAGTGTGTCCGACCATCGATTTAGTGGAATTTATCACTACTTTGTAGGCTGCTTCGCCAAAAATAGATTTGATAGATAAAGTCTCGTTTTTATCATTTAAAGGAGTAGAAGTGCCATGAGCATTTATGTATTGCACATCAGAAGGTGTGATACCAGCATCATTGATAGCCATTTGCATTGCTCTTGCTCCACCCTCACCACCTTCAACAGGTGCAGTGATATGAAAAGCGTCATCAGAGGCACCGTATCCAACTACTTCAGCGTAAATAATAGCATTTCTTTTTAAGGCATTCTCAAGCTCCTCAAACATCAAAAAAGCTCCTCCCTCCCCCATGACAAAACCATCACGAGTCAAATCAAAAGGACGACAAGCTTTTTCAGGTTCTTCATTTCTTGTGCTTAAAGCACGCATAGAACAAAAACCTGCAAAGGATAGAGGTGTTACAGCTGCCTCGACACCACCTACAAGAATAGCATCTGCATCTCCATACTGGATAGTCCGCAAAGCAGTTCCAAAAGCGTGATTTGCAGAAGCACAAGCAGACATCACATTGAAATTAATACCTTTAAATTCATACTTTATGGCTATGCTACCTGCAGCTATATTTCCAATCATCTTAGGTATAAAAAAGGGGCTAACCCTTCTTGGTCCCTTTTCCATTAAGTTTGTATGCTGCTCCTCTAAAGTCAACATACCACCTATTCCAACACCAGTGATTACACCTACTTTGTTTTTATCAAAATTTGATTTCAGAAGACCAGAGTTCTGAACGGTCTCTTCTGCGGCTGCTATTGCATATTGTGTATATAAGTCGTTTTTATCGACTTCTTTTTTTTCAAAGTAATTTAAAGGGTCAAAATTCTTTACTGTTCCCGCTATTTTTGTAGAAAAATTCGTTATATCAAAGCGGTCTACTGTCTGTATACCACTTTTCCCAGCTAGTAAGTTTTTCCATGTTTCTTCATGGTTATTTCCAACGGCATTTATCGTTCCCATGCCGGTTATAACAACTCTTCTTTTCTTCATATTATAAAACTCCATACTAATTAAATTTTTGTCCTATTTGCTATACAACTAGGACAGATAGATAACATACCGACGACACGGATCATCATGAACCCCATATATGGATTTGAGGGAGGGTGCACAGCATCCATGCCGCCAGTACTTATTTTAAACTCTTGTCATAACGAATTACAACTAGGACAGATAGATAACATACCGACGACACGGATCATCATGAACCCCATATGTGGATTTTGAGGGAGGGTGCACAGCATCCATGCCGCCAGTACTTATTTTAAACTCTTGTCATAGCGAATTACAACTAGGACAGATAGATAACATACCGACGACACGGATCATCATGAACCCCATGGATGATAGGAGGGGGGTTGCACAGCATCCATGCCGCCAGTACTTATTTTTTGCTTACTTCATTTTCTTTTCGATATAGTCGATAGCATCTTGAACAGTACGAAGCTTTTCAGCATCATTCTCTGGAATTTCCATACTGAACTCGTCCTCAAATTTCATGATAAGTTCGACAGTATCAAGAGAATCTGCGCCTAGATCCTCAATAAAACGAGCTGCGGGAACTATTTCGCTTTCCTCAACACCAAGTTTTTCTACAATCAATTCTTTCACTTTTGCAGTAATGTCCATGAGTTTCCTCCATTTTTATTTTTTTTCTTTGTCTTTAATTATTTACTAGCCATTATCCCCTTACATAACCAATCCACCATCAACTTGAATTATTTGACCAGTTATATAGCTTGCTGCATCAGAAGCAAGGAATAGGCATAAATTAGCTACATCTGTAGGTTTTCCCATTTTTTTCATAGGTATCGCTTTTGCATATTCTTCAATTATTTTATCGTCAAGAATAGCAGTCATTTCGGTTTCAATAAAACCTGGTGCTATGGCATTGCACCTAATACCACGAGATGCAAACTCTTTTGCTGTGGATTTTGTCAGAGCTATAATTCCACCTTTTGAGGCAGCATAATTAGCCTGAGCAGCATTTCCCATGATGCCTATCACAGAGGCGATATTTATAATAGAACCAGATTTTTGATTTAACATAATGCGAGAAACTTTTTTTGTGCATAGAAAAGTTCCCTTTAAATTTACATTAATAACGATGTCCCAGTCTTGCTCTGACATTCTCATTATGAGGTTGTCTTTTGTAATGCCTGCATTATTTATCAAAATATCTATAGTTTTATACTTAGCTACTATTTCTTTAAAGCAAGCCTCGATATTGTCGCTATCTGTAACATTTAAGACATATCCATCAATCAAACTTTGGAATTCGGAATTCCGAATTTTATTTACGGCGGCATCAACAATTTCTTGGTTTACATCGGTGATGATAGTAGTAGCACCTTTTTTGGCAAACTTTTCTGCTATTGCAAACCCTATCCCCTTTGCAGAACCTGTGATGACGACTACTTTATTTTCAAATTTCATTATCCTATTTTCTCCTATTTTAATAAACTCTGTATTGTTTTAACAGCTTATATTCTGTCGGAACATATCCTATTCCCTATCCTTGTATATCCTCAATCACTCTATCTATGTCCTCATACTTATCGATATTAAAGATTTTGACATTTTCAACTATTTTAGCAATCATCCCAGACAAAACCTTTTGTGGACCAAACTCAATAAAGATTTCTACACCTTGCTCTGATAAATACTTGATACTATCTACCCACAGAACAGGTGAAGTAACTTGTTTTGTCAGATTTTGAATTATGTTTTCAGCTTTTGTTTCAGGCAGGGCAAAAACATTTGATATTACTGGTATATCTGTATCTTTAAAGGTGATATTTCTCATTTCCTCATAAAGCCAACCTGAAGCTTTTTCTATCAAAGGACTATGAAATGGACCACCTACTACGAGTGGCATAACTCTCTTGGCACCTTTTTCTTTTAGTAGATTTCCAGCAAGCTCTACACCTTCTTTCGTCCCTGAAATGACCGTTTGGATAGGAGTATTAAAGTTTGCAGCTACTACAAGGTGCTGTTTTGAGACTTCCTCACAGATGTTTTTTATACTCTGTGCATCGAGACCCATAACAGCCGCCATTGCAAAAGGTGTCCCGTCATTTGCCTTGATCATAAACTCACCTCTTTTATGCACAAGATACATTGCATCTGAAATGCTAAGAACTCCATTTGCTACAAGAGCAGAAAACTCACCCAAAGAATGACCCGCTACAAAGTCGGGACTAATAGCATCCTTGAGGTTGTATTTACAAAATTCCTGTAAAGCCATAAAACTATGAGAGAGTATTGCAGGCTGTGTGAAACGCGTTTCTTTTAAAAGTTCCTCTGGTCCGTTTTTCATTATATCAAGTAAATCAAAACCAGTCCTATCTTTAAAATTATCATATATTTTTATTAAATCTGGATTCTTTTCAATAAAATCCATACCCATTCCAACATATTGTGAGCCTTGTCCTGGAAATACAAAAGCTGTTTTTTTGTTTTTATACATAAATAATCCTTATAATTAGTAATAGGGGATAGGGGATAGGGGTTAACTACTGCTTACTGCCTACTGCCTACTGCCTATGTTTACTCCTTAATACCTCAAAAGAGTAGACCCAAAAGTCAGACCTGCTCCAAAGGCTGTTAAAAGAACAATATCACCGCGTTTGATTTTCTTTTCTTTTATGGATTCTGACATAGCCATAGGCACAGAAGCAGCAGAAGTATTAGCAAATCTCTCTATAGTAACAATGACTTTGCTCATAGGAGCATTAAATTTATCAGCAACAGCCTCAATGATGCGGTTGTTTGCTTGATGTGGGATTATCCAATCTACATCTTTTACAGTATAGTTGTTCCGTTTCAATAAATCAAGAGAAACGCTATACATAGAATTAACAGCTCTTTTAAAGATTTTGTTTCCCTCCATATAGATTGTATGCCAATTGTTTTCTACTGTTTCTTTTGAGGCTGGATGACGAGAACCACCTGCTTTTTGGACTAATAGTTCCCAGTCACTTGCGTCTGCGGTGATTTTGGAGTCGATGATTTGAGAAACACTATTTGTAGCTCTTTTGACAATAGCAGCTCCTGCTCCATCACCAAAAAGAACACAAGTCCCTCTATCTTCCCAGTTTAATAAATTTGACAAAACCTCTACACCAATCACAAGAATAGTAGAAACAAGTCCGCTCTCTATATACTGTTTGGCAATATCGAGACCATATATAAATCCTGAGCAACCTGCACTGATATCAAAGGCAGGAATGTCCTTTAAACCAAGTTTTTTTTGAAGGATGCAGGCTGTAGAAGGGAAAGCATGGTCGCCTGAAATAGTTCCTACTATTATCATTTCTATGTCTCTTGCTCTGGTAGTATTAGAGGAAAAAATTGCGTTTTCGGCTGCTTTAAATACTAAATCACTTGCAGCCTCATTTTCCGCGACATACCTCCTTTCAAACATTCCCGTTCTTGTCCGTATCCACTCATCTGTGGTATCGACTTTTTTTTCAAGGTCAAAATTGTTTACTATTTTTGAGGGAAAATAGCAACCCATCGAATCTATCATTGCACGATACTTACTCATAAAAATATGTCCTTTAAAATAATTTGTAATTACTAATTACTATTATTATTCAATTCTCCATTTCAAAGTGTTCCCTCATCTGCCCAATCAAATCAGATTCTGCTATGCGATTTGTAAATTTCAAAGCATTTTTGATAGCATATCCATTTGAGCGTCCATGACCTACAACAGATATTCCATTTAAACCCACTAATAAGGCACCGCCAGTTTCTGAATGGTCAAGTTTCTTTCTGATAAATCTATAAGCTGGAAAAGACAATACTGCTCCTATTTTGGCAACCCAGTCGTTTTTCATCTGCTCTTTGAGCATACTAAAAATAGACATAGCCACACCTTCTACGGTTTTTAACATGACATTGCCTACAAAACCATCGCAAACAACAACTTCTGTCATACCTCTTAATAAATCCTTTCCCTCTATGTTTCCTATAAAATTTATTTCCTTGTTTTCTTCAAGTAGGTGATAGGCTTTTCTCGACAACTCGTTCCCTTTTTTACTCTCCTCTCCTATGTTTAGTAAAGCTACACGAGGATTGGGAATATTGAAAAGAAATTTTGCATACAAATGCCCCATTGTGCCGAACTGGTCAAGGTATTCTGCCTCGCAATCTACATTTGCTCCGACATCCAAAATGATGACATGACCATTCATTGTAGGCATTACCACTGCTATTGCTGGTCGAGCGATATTCTTTATCCTGCCCAATATAAAGAGACTTGCTGCCATGACTGCACCAGTATTACCGACAGACAAAGCAGCATCTACAATACCATCTTTTTCCAATTGTAAAGCCTTTACCAAAGATGATTTCTGCTTTGTCCGAGCAGATGTTGAGGCATTGTCTTCCATTGTAATCACTTCTGAGGCATGAACTATTTCTATCCTGTCCTTTGGATAAAAATACTTATCAAGCTCTTTTTCAAGGGAAGGCTGGTCCCCAACAAGATAAATCTTATCGCAGATATCTTCTTTTATAGCTATGACAGCACCCTCAACCTCTGGAAAAGGGGCATTATCACTACCATAAGCATCAAGGGCTATTATCATTCTGATTTTTTCAACTCTATTATTTTTTTACCTTTGTAAAATCCACATTTTCCGCATACATGGTGGGGACGACTAGCCTCTCCACAATTTGAACAGCTCGTAACTAATGTAGGGGTCAAAGCATCGTGACTTCTTCGTCTATCTCGTCTTGCTCTTGACTGTCTTCGTTTGGGTGCTTGCATTTCTTTGCTCCTTTATACTTTAAAACGATTTAAAAAAATAATTTTCAAGACAAATAAAAAAAAATACCCTTTTTTGTCAAACATTTTTTTTTTACCAACTTTTCAAAGGGGAAAAAACGGATGTGAATACTTGTATTTTGTAATATTTCAAAGTTTTTTTAAATTAATTATAATTTCTTGCTTCCTATACATAAGATTGACAAAAAAGAGGATTTTTATTTTTTTGTCATTTTAGTGAAAATCATAAGCAAAAAAATGATTTAATATAAAAATTTGTAGGGAACGCCTTTAGCCGTTCCGCCTTTTGTAGGGAACGCCTTTAGCCGTTCCGCCTTTTGTAGGGAACGCCTTTAGCCGTTCCGCTTTTTGTAGGGAACGCCTTTAGCCGTTCCGCCTTTTGTAGGGATCGCCTTTAGCCGTTCCGCCTTTTGTAGGGATCGCCTTTAGCCGTTCCGCCTTTTGTAGGGATCGCCTTTAGCCGTTCCGAGTTTTTGATTATTTTTTTCGAAAGCGGATAAATGCGTTCCCTACAAATCATGTTACCGTCTAGATGGTTCGACCCTCAGGTCGCGGAGGCTCGTCTATAACTTCAACTGGGAACGCAGGCATCTTGCCTGCATTATATTAGGAATAATCATAGTTTGCAGGCAAGATGCCTGCGTTCCCAGTTGAAGTTACCGCCTCGATGGTTCGACCTTCGGGTCTCGGCGGCTCACTTATAATAAAAGACGAAAAATATATCATCAGGAATAAAGTTTTTATGAACCTCGAAACCTTATGTAACAAGATAGTAAAAGACTATACCATGCCTTTACTGAAGTGGGCATATCAGAGGACAGGAAATCACACTGAAGCAGAGGACGTGGTGCAAGATGTGATGCTGCAATTGTTTCAGTCCATAAAGCGACTGAATGAAAAAGGTGAAAAAATAGATAATTTAAAAGGATATATCTGGAAAGTAGCTCATTATGTGTGGTGCAATCATTTGCGAGATAATAAGTTTCATCTGATATGCGAGCCGATGGCTGATGTAGGAAACGCATCAATCCACTCCGATGATGTAGCGGCAGAGCTTGCCTCTGTCCATCAAGACAATGAAAAAAAAGAGACTCTCTTGAAAATGAGGTTGAGCGTGTCGAGACTGAACTATATGCACAGAGAAGCTATTATCATGCACTATATTGATAGCCTGCCTATCAAAGAGATTGCTTCTCGGCTTAAGATAACTGAAAACAATGTAAAAAAAGTGCTTTTTGATGCCAGAAAAAAAGTGAGGGAGGCAGTAGTGAAGATGGAAAACAACGATAATTATGTTTACAGACCAAAAAGATTGTTGGTAACCTTTACAGGACAGATAAATGAAAATAACGATATTACCTTTATCACAAAGAGTCTGTCCAAACAAAATATTTGTATAGAATGTTATGAAACACCAAAGACTTTGGATGATTTGACAGAGACTTTGGGCATTCCTAAGGCTTATCTGGAAGACGACCTTGATTGGTTAGTGGAAAGAGAGTTTTTAAAACTGCATAAAGGTAGATATAGCACCATGTTTTTTATTTATACAGCAGAGTTTGAAACTGAGAAAATGCGGGTGTTTATGAAGCATAAAGCTACATTTTCTGATAAGATTATCAAGAGATTAATAGACCAACAAGAAAAAATAAAATCTATCGGTTTTTATGGTTCTGAATACCCGATAGAGAAACTGCTCTGGCTCTTGATTTATATGCTGATAAAGGACATTATATTAAGGGATTATACAATGGTTTTTGAGGATTATCCTATTCGACCTGATGGCTATAGATACATTCCAAGAGGATTTATGCAGTCGCAGAATCCTGAAAATATTAAACAGGTTTTAAGTGAAAAATATACATCAATTTTAGGCTGGCAAACAACAGGCTATATGACCTGTGAATTTGCCCCTCCCGTGAAGAATGTAAATAATCTGTCTCACCTTGAATATCCTGATAGGGATTATGGCTTGGTAGAGGGGGGGAAGGGGGGGGAATTAATCAGTTATTTTAAAGCTTTATGGTATGGAATGTATAACGCAGGAAATAGTAAAATAGCCACGATGTTTAGCTTAAACAAAGAAACATACAGAATGGTCATTGGGAAAGTATTAAGACCAGATTTTGAGAAAGAGAACCTAAATGATGACGAGAAAGCACTACTAGGTGAAATGATTAGCTGGGGGATGTTTTCCATACTGGGAACGCAGGCATCTTGCTTGCATCATAACATTAATGCTATAACCCCCAATTTCTATCTATTCACCGAAAATCAATTTGAAGCTCTGGAAACTATTCTCTCAAATATAAGAGAGGAGCTCACCTTAGAAAGTCAACAAATTTGTGATGAGCTAGCTCTAATGTGCCAAAAATCACTGCCAAAACAATTGAAACACCAGCATAAATACATTGTCAGAAACGCTTTTAATACAATAGCATACACTACTACAGCTTTTGGTTTTTATGATGATAAACTTTACATTCCAAAAGATGAACAAGAATGTGCGTTACTTACCCTGCTGATGATGGTGAAAGAGTAGTTTCTGCTATAAAGAGAAGTTCAAAAAACACTTGACAAAAAAGTTCATTAGATTTCTTTTCACTCAGAGGTTTTATGGCTCTAATCAATATATCAAACCTGACATTCTCTTATGAAAGTAATTTTGAGAATATTTTTGAGAATGTCAGTTTTCAGATTGACACGGACTGGAAGCTCGGCTTTACTGGGCGTAATGGTCGTGGTAAAACCACTTTTCTGAACCTTTTGCTTGGAAAATATGAATACAGTGGCACGATAACCGTGCCTACTCATTTTGAGTATTTTCCCTTTAATATCACAGACAAATCGTTGCTGACACTAAAAGTTGTGGAAATCATTCATCTTGATATTCAAGAATGGGAATTGAAAAAGGAAATATCCCTCTTAAAAATAGATGATGATGTATTGTATCGACCTTTTGACACACTTTCTGGTGGTGAGCAAACAAAGGTTTTACTTGCAGCAATGTTTCTCAAAGAAAATAGCTTTTTGTTGATAGATGAGCCTACAAATCACCTTGATGCTTTCGGAAGGCAGGTTGTAAGTGATTATTTAAACAAAAAGAAGAGTTTTATACTTGTTTCACACGACAGAAGCTTCCTTGATAGCTGTGTGTCGCATATCCTTTCCATAAATAAAAAGAACATAGAAATCCAGAGAGGAAATTTCTCTTCGTGGCTTGCTAATAAAGAACTACAAGACAAATTTGAACTCGCTGAGAATGAAAGACTAAAAAAAGATATAAAAAGATTGAAAGAGTCTTCAAGAATAAAAGCAGAGTGGTCAGACAAAGTAGAAGCGACAAAAATAGGTTTTGGTGTTGGTGATAGAGGTTATGTGGGTCATAAAGCAGCAAAAATGATGAAACGCAGCAAATCCATCGAAGCAAGGCAACACAAGGCTATTGACGAAAAATCGCAATTACTAAAAAATATAGATAGAGCAGACCAGCTCAAAATCACCCAGCTTGACTATCATTCAAGTCGCCTTGTGAGTATTGAAAATGTCTCTATTTCTTATGGTGATAATATTGTCTGTCAAAACATAAGTTTCTCTATCGAAAAAGGCGACAGAATAGCTCTGTTAGGTAAAAATGGAACTGGCAAATCAAGTGTATTAAAGATGATATGTGATGTAACACCGACTTTCCAGTCGGTGAATAAAGAATTTCATTATACAGGCATTTTCAACAAAGGCAGTCAATTAGTGATTTCTTATGTTCCTCAAGATACATCTCATTTAAGAGGGAGTTTGAATGCTTTTATACATGAAAATCTATTGGATGAAAGTCTATTCAAAGCTATCCTCAGAAAACTTGATTTTTCCAGAACGCAATTTGAAAAAGATTTGTCTGAATACAGTGGTGGTCAAAAGAAAAAAGTCCTCATAGCGAAAAGCCTGACAGAAAAAGCACATCTCTTGATTTGGGATGAACCTTTCAACTTTGTCGATATCATCTCTCGTATCCAGATAGAAAGCCTGATATTAAAATATGCACCTACAATTATTTTTGTTGAACACGACATGAGCTTTTGTGAAAATGTAGCTACGAAAAAGGTGTTTCTTCCCTCTCATGAAGAATGAGTGGGGGGAACTCCCCCCACATTTATGGGGGGGGAAGGGGGGGGGATTACTCGATATGCCCCCCCCGTGAAGAATGAGCGGGGGGGAAGGGGGGGGATTACTCGATATGCCCCCCCGTGAAGAATGAGAGGGGGGGGAAAGGGGGAGGGATTACTTGTAACTTGTAACTTTAACTATGGATTTTGGTTTTTACTTTTAAAAAAACTGTTGACAAAAAACAAGGCTTAAAAAAAATGGAGCTGAGATTTATTTATGGAGTTTTCAATGAAGTAAAAAGGCTTTATCTTGAAACATCTTTTGAAACACCTGACACACCTGAGAAATAGCTGGAGTTACTGGTTTTTGAGGACTACATAAAGTTTGTTAAAATTAAGTATAAAGGAGAATATTGTTATGTATGAAAGATTACTTAAGTTTGCTCTAATATTGCTATGTTTGATGGCAATTATTGGCTGTGATTCAGTAGTGCACAAAGAAGTTGAGACCTATATAAACTTTTGTTTATTAGAAGAGCTTCCTTCAAGAAATGTTCAAATGTATTTTGAGACCGTTAGAGTTTACGGCCACTGCGATAACACAATTGACTTGTCATGGCGCCAAACTTCAAAGGGATTTGATATTACATTTAAAGGTGTTATTGAAAATAATATGCTACCAGCCATAGGTCCTGCAACTACAACTATTGACTTGGGAGTTTTGAACACTGGGACTTATCAGCTTAGCCTAAGAAATGAGCATGTAGTGTTATTAGGCGAGTTGTTCGTTTTTAGTGATAAATTCACGATTGTCATTAATTCAAATCCAGCCTTTAATATCCTTAATTCACCACTAAACAGGATACCAGAGCATACAATTTGGGGGTTGGTTGGATACCATACAGAAGAAACCACGCCATTAGTTCAGTCATTTTTTTCAGAACTTATTAAGCTGGGTGCTATACAGAAATCGTTTGCTCCTGGGAATTACAATAAATTCGAAATAGATGATAATGGCGATATTATCAATTATAACGCAGGCTTTTGGTTTTCCCAAGCATTTATATTTTACTATTCTGAAGATACTTCAGATTTAGATAAATTCCTTGAGCAGTGGTCCAATTTGCATGATAAAATTATGTATATTAGCATATATACAGACAAAGGTGAGGAGTTTTTTAGCTGGATGTATTGAATAAAAACAATTGAAATAATGAAAAGAAATAAAGTTAATTTTAATTCATTATACCAAAAACAATTGTAAAGAGACCATTAAAGAAACGAAAGTGTTGTTTTTAAGGCATCTCTTTTTCACAGGTATTCTTAATACAGTCTTCAGTTTTGAAACATCAGTTTTTCTTGGGTCGCTCAGATATATCTCGTGATGTCTTCTTTCATCATTCAAATCTATGAGTAAATCATTCTCTTTACAAAAATTTTCCATTCTTTGCAAAGTCCCTGGTTCGCTGTCATAAGAGCCTATATGTAGGCATTGAACGCATAACCCTTCTTGGATTTTTAGGTATTTTGCATCTCTGATATCAATTCCTTTTTTGCGATAGACTTCAGCACAAGCCCATTGGAACACTTCCTCATTCACAAATTCTGGCAATCGAATGAGCGAAATCCAATTATATTTTGACTTTGCAGAAACATTTTCACCCTCATTAAACCACCATAGTCCTTCAAGTGGTGGAACTACATAGTCAAAATAGCCACTTATTACATGATTTCCTTTTTTACTCATTTTGATAGTGTATTGAATACCATATAGTCTCTCAAGAGCCTTTTGATACTCTCCATCTTTTTCATTGGGGTTACCTTTGCCTTGTATAGCAACAAACGATATTTCAGGAATATCAATGATAACTGGCGTTGCTTTTGGTAAATACAATTCTTTGTATTCCTTTTTATAATCTTTTGTCTCTGTCATATAAATACTCATTCTCCTAAAAATTTTATTAAATTGATTTTTTTACTCTTTTTCCATAGAAATTTCCTGTTTCTCTATATCTCAAAATCTTCCGATTTGAAATTGCTGTAATATCTTCCTTTTTCCGCAGTAAATTTCAATACAATAAAGTCTCCGCCATCCACACCACCAGAGTAGTAAACGCTCATATCATCTTTCCAAAACTCTTTTTTGATTTCGAGGTCATCAAGCACTTCCATCTTGCCTTTGAGCATCACACCGCGAAAAAATCTCTTATCACAAAAATAGACACAGGTCTTTGGATTGTCTCTAAATTGTTTTACTTTTTGTGATGGACTATTTGTATGCCAATAAATCGTCTTTATCCCTTCTCTTTTTACAGGTTGGAGCATTGCTTTGGTGTTTGGGAAACCTTCTTCATCCACTGAGCTGATAAAGCACACTGATTGTTTGTCTATCAAGTTTCCAATAGTTTCTGTTGGGTTACGCATCATATTTGTTTACCTTCCTTTATCAATAATTCGAACCATATCATAATATGCTTTAAATCCCCTTTAGGTAATTAAAATTTGTAATTAATAACAACCATAAGCTTTGATAAATATTAAACACAACAAATAAGGAATCGTTTCAATCATTTCTTTCCTGTAACATCAACTTTCCCCCCCCTGCCCCCCATAAATGTGGGGGGATTTTCCCCCACATTTATGGTGGAGGCAGGGGGGGGGAAGTTACCGCCATGATGGTTCAAACCTCCAGTCATGATATCTTAAATATATATAAATTAAATTATTAATAAAAAAATCTTATCCACATTCTATTTTATTTTTGTGTAGTTTAAATAGGGTAGCTACAGGAGGGCTACAGGAAGGATACAGGAGTCTTTTATATCTTATTGAAAATATAAGGAGTTATGAATTTATTATGGTCGACTTATGCACAGGGTTCCACAGGTTATCCACAGAATTATACACAGTTCTTTTTCTGTATTCTTAATACTAAAATCTTAAATCTTTATTTTTTTTTATAGCCCCCAATTCCGCAAGCTACATGGGGGGGGGCAATAATGACTTTTTGATAATGGAAAATGGAGAAAAGAGTCACATATCCTACTTGTAATTAGTTTTGTAGGGAACTGATTTATCTGTTCCGTTATGTCAATCGCTACGATTGACTCTATGATTTCGGAACAGATAAATCAGTTCCTTACAAAAAAAAGGTAAAATGGTGCTAATAATATGAGAATAAGAGCCTAAAAAGTATGTGTATAGGGTAAAAGGGGGTATTTTCATAACAAAGAAATTGGAATTTTAAAAAAAGGTCAAAATTACCACTTTTTGC
>Ga0099364_10002697_pt1 | contig 28136 bp, 29 predicted proteins | sample TergutTh196P3_FD_73070 | JGI IMG/M metagenome (GOLD analysis project Ga0099364, IMG submission 73070) | Microcerotermes parvus P3 segment gut microbial communities from Pointe-Noire, Republic of the Congo - Th196 P3 | ecosystem: Host-associated > Arthropoda: Insects > Digestive system > Gut ... | reverse complement strand
ATGATGCCGGAAATGGACGGCATCGAAGCAACTGCCGCTATCCGTGTATTTAATGAAAGCATTCCTATAGTAGCATTAACTGCAAATGCTGTGTCGGGGATGAAAGAAATGTTTTTGGAAAATGGATTCAACGATTTCCTCGCCAAACCCATTGATGTATCCAAGCTTGATGAAGCACTCGAAAATTGGATACCGAAAAAGAAACATAATGCAGAAACGCAAAAAAAGCTTGTGTTACTTGTAGATGACAATCGTGAAAATCTTAGGCTTGGTAAAAATGTACTGGAGGAAAAGTACGATGTTATTACTTCCCCTTCGGTGGAAAAAATGTACAAGCTTTTGGAAAATAACAGCCCTGCACTAATTTTGGTAAAATCAAATATGTACAACTCCATTACCCCTATGGATATTCCCTTGTTTTTTATTCATGAGCTCTTTGACCCGGCAAACCTTGTAGCCAGTGTTGATAAACATTTTATTGGAGCAAGCAGATAATGAAAAGCAAAAAGAAATTAAAATATCTTATTCTGGGCTTTTTCCTTTTATCTTTTTGCATAGTGCTATTCGTCTCCTATTGGGCAAATGAGCAGATAAGGTATTCTTTATATACCATGGAATACAATATAGAAAGGCGATTGGATGTAGTTGTTGATTGGTTGGCAGAATCAGTTAGCGTTGAAGAACTGGATCAGTTCCGTAATGTTGAGGACATGGAACTACCTTCATACAATGCTCTGCGCCAAATGCTGCATGAATTCTCCGTGCGAACCGGTGTTTTATACGCATATTACCTCCGGCAGGAAGGAGATTACCTCTATTATATCATTGACAATGATTTTGACGAAACAACAAGGGTTGGACTGGATTCTGCCCCCTTCTTTTTAGACGACGAACCCTGGATAAAAACAGCGATAGAGGGCAGTACCGTTCATGCAGGTCTGGGAAATTATGCCGTAGGATGGGATGGTCTTCTAACTTCCTATGCACCGGTATTTCGTCCGGACGGAACAGTTGGGGCAATCGCCGGAATAGATATGGTCGATGTATCCATTGTAACAGCCATGCAAATGGTAAGAATACTAACAGTTTTGCAGTTATTCATGGTATGTGCTGTTTTTGCCAGCGGCTTATTCTGTTTTTCACATTTACGCAAGGAAACAATTGCCGCTGAAGATGCCAGTTTATCCAAAAGCAATTTCATTGCTACAATAAGCCACGAAATCCGCACTCCTTTAAATGCGGTGATTGGGCTTTCGGATATAGTGCTAAACCGCGGCAAGCTCACTCCTGAAAGCGAAAGTGACATTCAGCAGATCCATCATTCGGGTACGTCCCTGTTGGGAATTATTAACGATATTCTTGACAATTCAAAAATAGAAGCCGGCAGCTTTGAGCTTGTCCCGGTTGAATACGAAAGCGCCTCACTTATCAACGATACAGTTAACCTGAACAGGGTAAGAATAGGCTCAAAACCCATTACCTTTATCCTGGAAATTAAAGGTGATTTTCCCCGGCTGCTTAAGGGAGATGAATTAAGAATCAGGCAGGTATTGAACAATATACTCTCCAATGCGATTAAGTACACCAACGAGGGAAGTGTCAAGTTAGAAGTGAAAAATGAGGAGTTATCTAACCCTTCACTTATCACTTTTTCCGTAAGCGATACAGGTATTGGAATACGACCGGAAGATATGCAAAACCTTTTTTCTGAATATACCCAGTTCGATAAAAAATCAAACCGTAAAATTGAAGGAACAGGGCTTGGTCTTTCAATAACCAAAAAACTTGTTGAGATGATGGGCGGTACTATTAATGTAGAAAGTGAATATGGCAAAGGTTCATGTTTTACTGTAAACCTCGTACAGGAAATACCTTACACTGGGACAGACTACAGTCTGTCCCAGTGTATTGGAGATGAAACAGCAGAAATGTTAAAAAGCTTTCAATACACAAAAGCGGACAAGAAAGAAGATATAAAGCGTTTCTTGATGCCATACGGCAGGGTATTAATAGTTGACGATTTACCTGTAAACCTTCAGGTAGCCCGCGGACTGCTTGAGCCATACGGTCTTGCAATAGACACAGCTGAATCGGGGCAGAGAGCCATAGACCTTATTAAAAGCGGCATAAAATATGACATCGTATTTATGGATCACATGATGCCGGAAATGGATGGTATAGAAACCACTTCTTTAATTAGAGAATGGGAAGAAAACGCCATGAGTTTCGCCGAAGGCGAAACTCAAAGGTACTTGCGCAAGCAAGTACCCATAATAGCATTAACGGCTAACGCTATGGCCGGAAACATGGAGATGTTCCTGTCCAAAGGCTTTAACGGTTTTATTTCAAAGCCAATAGACATACTACAGCTTGACGAAGTTTTAAATAAATGGGTGCGTAAAAAAGAGAATGAGGAGGTAAAACAAATGGTAAAAAATAATGAACAGCCAGAAAGCACATTGATAATTCAAGGACTTGATACACAACACGGGATAGCCATGACAGGCGGCAACGAAGAAGCTTACCTTTCCATCTTGTCTACATTCAGTAAAGATGGGCAAGACAGGCTGTCATTATTGCAGACCCAGCCCTCACTTGAATCTCTCACCTCTTTTATTACCCAGGTTCATGCCTTAAAAAGTGCGTCTTCTTCTATTGGTGCTGCAAAATTGTCAGCTATGGCAGGAGAACTGGAAAGTGCAGGCTTTGCCAAAGATATGGGTTTAATCCAGGATAAACTACCGGCTTTCGCAGAACAACTTGCAAATCTGGTAAACAATATAAGAGCTGCCCTGAAAAAAAAGGAAGACGAAAAACCACCTTCCAGGAACAATTCACAATTCTCTATTCCTCATTCCCTATTTAATGATCTTGCTGCAGCGCTGGATTCAGAGAAAGCAAATGACATCAACCAAATATTAAAAGAAATAAATGCAATTTCCCGTCAACAGGACTTTGATCCAATAATTAGGGAAGCTTTGGAGCAAATATCAGACGAAGTTATGATGGTGGAATATGACAGTGCAAAAAAAATCCTTATGGAATTGCTGGAGAAACAGGGTGGATAAAGAACTTATTTTTCTGGTGGATGATAATCCTACGAACCTGCGGATTGGCATAAACGCACTTGAAGGGAAATATAATGTCGTAACAGCACCTTCAGCACAAAAAATGTTTAATCTTCTTGAAAACAACAAGCCCGACATGATCCTTCTGGATATTGATATGCCTGAAATGACTGGTTATGAGGCATTAGTAATACTAAAAGAAAAGCCAGAAACTAAAGACATTCCGGTTATCTTTGTTACTGTCCGCTATGATTATAATGATGAGCATCACGGTTTTAGCCTGGGTGCCATTGACTTCATCTCTAAACCTTTCCAGCCAGATATTTTGATAAAACGTATAGAAGCACATCTTCTTATTGAAAAACAGAAGAAAACCCTGGAAAGTCAGTCTGCAGAATTAAAAAACTTCAATGAAAATCTACAGAAGATGGTAGATGAAAAAACCCAGAGTGTTTTGGATCTGCAAAGCGCCTTATTAAAAACAATGGCGGAATTGGTGGAATGCCGTGACGATATTACCGGCGGCCACATTGAGCGCACCCAGCGGGGGCTGCAAATCATTCTGGAGGAGCTCGAACAAAGTAATATCTACACGGACGAAATACAAGGTTGGAGCATGGCACTTTTACTCCAGTCCTGTCAGCTCCATGATGTAGGTAAAATATCCATTGACGACAGTATTCTAAAGAAGCCTGGCAAACTCAATGATGAAGAATTTGAGTTAATGAAAAAACACGCTTCATTTGGAGAAGGGATAATAGAGAAAATTCAAACACTTACAAAGGAAAGCGATTTCCTAAAATATGCCAAAATATTTGCCGCCAGTCACCATGAAAAATGGGACGGTTCAGGTTACCCACGGGGACTTAAGGAACAGGAAATACCCATTCTGGGTCGTATCATGGCAATCGTCGATGTGTACGATGCGCTTATTTCAGAACGGCCATACAAAAAAGCCTTCACCCACGAAGAAGCGGTCAGGATCATTTCAGATGGCAGCGGCAAACAGTTTGATCCAGCTCTGGTCGATGTGTTCTTACAGAGTGCCGAGCAGTTTAGAGGGTCACGCTGAGGTGACAATCTCTCCGAGTGTGTCAGTTTTCTTGATTAAAGCTACTCATCACATTTTTTTAATGATATAATGAATATCAACATGAATTGATGTGAAGGAGAAGGAAATAATTATGGGTAAGGGTATTGAGTTTTTAAAAGAAGCAAAGATGTATTTTTTAGCCACCTGCGATAATGGTCAGCCGCAGCTCCGTCCCTTTGGTTCCAACATGGAATACAAGGGCAGGTTTTATTTCAGCATGGGAAGACAAAAAAATGTGTTTAAACAGATAAGGGCAAATCCTAAAATTTCCATCTCGGCAATTAAATCCAACAATGACTGGATAAGGATCACCGGCGAAGCTGTCCTTGATGAAGATGAAGAAATAAGAGCCATATTATTTGAACAGGCTCCGATGATAAAAGAAATTTACAAAGACAGACTTCCGGAAGCAGCATTTTTTTGTTTAACCAAAGAAAGCTGTGAAATTATCGAGGGCGGTAAGGAAGCTGTGAAAGTGGAGCTTTAGTAAAATCAACGAATGGCACGAATTAAGGTAAAGGAGAATGTAAATTAATAGGTGACAGACACCTGCCAGGAAAAAAAAGGATTATTCTTTGGTATAGGAAAGATACCCAATAAGGTAGAGGTCATCTCCTCTGCGCTCATAGGATAAGATATTGTTACCAACGATAATTCTGTTTCCGTTTACACTGTATCTTCCCTGAGTCTGTCTTCCGTCATGGGTCATTATCATTGTTGATCTGTCAATGAAGGAGATTGAATCACCGGAATTGTACGGTGATACCCACCGAGTGCCGATAAGGCTCTCATGCTCAGGAGTTAATACAGGTGGTGTAGAGGGTGTAGAGGCACATGACAGAATGTAAAAAAGTGTAAAAATTAATAATACAGAAAAGAGAAACTTGGCTTTCATAAAATCCTCCGATAAAATGTGTTATATCTGAATTTACGAAAAACAAGGACGGGTAGTAAGTTTTTAATGATATTTGTCATATTTTTTGGATGTTGAATATAAAGTGTGCCTTGAACTTTAAGAGCAAGAAAAGCGTCATCAAAACCCTGTATGGCAGTTGCAAGGCTGGAAAGTGCTTCTTTATCGATTTCTACACAAAATTCTTTTTCTTGTGACAAGAAGGTATATTCGGCAAAAATAATGGTATGAGGGTCAGCGGTAGCCTGGGCTTCCTTAAAGGTTTTTATAGCTTCGGCAATACCATCTTCAAACAGTATTCGCCCTTCTTCTGCTTTGCCTCTGGTGGCTATACCCTTACGACCTAAATCAATTTTAGTCGCTGCTTCATAAATATTATTTATTAAGCCAATCGCTGCCAAATTCCGCCTCTGCTTCAGATAAGTTCCAGCCGCTTTCAATAAGAGGCTTTACTCCAACTTTTTCTTTGTAGATTTTTGCTAAATATGGTGGCATAGGGATTGACCGGATTAATTTGCTGGCACCTTCCTTGTCACCTGTTTTTCTCATTTCTACAGCTTTACAACCTAAAGCAAGTTTTTCGTCCAGGGTCATGGTTTGGTGCATAACAATCTCCTTATGGAAATTATAGCATATTTATATGTTATCTAGCAATGTGAAGAAAATTAACGCGAAGTATTTTATTTTTATTTGTGAACATTAGCTTTTCCTCACAAACAATGCCATAAACTCTGCACGGCCTGTCCCTCCCTATTGAATAAAATTCCTGTTCATACATTTTCCATCATGGGAAAAGTGATTTATTACGGATATATTTTTAGCATCATTGCTGGCTGCAATTTACGAGAAGAGAACTTTCCGCCGGTATACAATTAATTAGAACAGAGCCTTCTACCTATAGCAGTACCTTCCGCTACAGTGTAGCGATATATCTAATACAGTGTAGCGATTTTTTGATACAGTGTATCAGTTTTTCAAATGGTCACGTTGAGGTGTCAGTCATCAATTTTAGGCAATTTTGTCGAATCGAAGTTTCAATGAAAAGATGGGTTAGGTTTCAATAATTGTTTCCAGAAACCGTTCGGGTGTTATAGCGGGAATAGAGCCAGAGCTATAGTCTTGGGTATTCCGAGTAATAATATAATCTGCGGAAAAACTATCTCCCACTATGTATTGTACAGAATCCTCAAAATCATCCCAATCTAAATCAAGTGCGTGATAAATATGGTCATCGGTTACTGTAGCTGGTTTAAAAACTTGAAGCATATCTTTCAACGCTACTTTGGCTGGCTTTTTACCGAGTGCACCCTTAGCAAGAAAAAATATATCAGTTATTGCCGAAGCGGAAATATAGCAGGCAATTATATTTTCTTCTGCCAACGAATAGATAATCTCAGCATTGGGATAATCCCGGCGTTTCAGGAGGATATCAAGCGCAATATTTGTGTCAATAAGTATTTTCATTATAAGTGCTTAGCCAGTCTTGCCATGCGAACTTCATCAAGGTCAACATCACCCAAGTGGGAAAGTATTCCTGAAATTTTGTGTAATGTAGGTGAGTTTTTTACCATTTCATCCAGTTCCTTCCTGGTGAAACGGAGTTTTCTATCATCAGCAGGTTTTTCATCTTTTCTGTTAAAAGGTATTATTTTATATTCGAATTGTGCTTTTCCTTCCGGTACTTCCTGGGGAACTTCTATAACAAGGCGGCGATCAGCAGGTATTTCTACGGTTTTAGTAATAATCATTTACAAAATATAGCATGGATAAGAGCAAAAGTAAACAGGGAACGCAATAGTGACAGACACTAATACAACAAAAACTCCGGATTAACCAAGTCTGCCATGGAAAAATTGGAGTAGATGGCAAATTGCGGCATGCTGACCAACTCATCATCAAGATAGAAAAGAGAGGAGTTTACATATATTTCTTTTTTAAATATTTTCAAGCTGTCAAAAAAGTCCAGGGTTTCTGCATGAGGAAGATATAGAAATATACTTGCATCCCTTGGGGAATCCTTTATCGATTGAATTATGTTTTGCATTAGGGGCTTAAAAATATCAAGAGAAAAGGGTTCGAAAAAGAAAAATTTATTTGCTTTGCTGTCTATTGGTGCAGACCTTGCATCTATATTCAAAACGGAAAACTCCGATTCCCTGCCATGTTTTTGCTGATACTTATCTATATTGTTTTTAAGTATCTCGTACCTTCCCTTATGATTTTCGATTCCGCTAATATACCTGCATGAATTATGAGCTGCCATAAATAATACCCGTCCCTTGCCGCAGCCAAAATCTACAATATGATCATCATCGGAAAATGGATAAGCCTGAAAGAGCCGTTCCAGAAAAAAATATGAAGTTACTTCGTAGTTATGGTCGTCTGCATCCTTATTCCCTTCATCCTCTGCTTCCCATTGGGTTTGGATATTAAGATAATCATCGTAGAGCGAATCTATTGTGTGCCTCATGTTACTCCTATTTAGTGACGCCGACTGGCGGCACATTTAAATCGTACACCACTGAAGGTGGTGATTACTCCTTGTCCTATGACTTTATTTTAACTATAATCCAGTAATAAATGAAAGGTTTAATCCGAAAAATTTTCCTGTTTTTGCTGATATTTTTTTCCCTGTTCTCCCTCCATGCACAGGAGGATTTTCTTGACCTTAAACTGGCTCTTATAGGTCCTGGGGATGAGCTTTACTTTTGGTGGGGGCATATTGGTCTTGTGGTGGAAGATTTTTCCGGGCAGTCATGGTTTTTTGACTGGGGTGTTTTTGACTTTCATGCGGAGAATTTTTTCACCAATTTTGCCATGGGGCGGTTATATTATTATTGTGCAGCGAGTCCTTCCCGGTTTAATTTTGAACATTTAAGCGGTGCTAACCGTGATATTATACTGTATACCCTGGATTTACCGATTGAAAAAAAAATCGAAATAATCAGATTTGCCGAGGACAATATTCTTCCGGAAAACCGTACCTATAATTATCATCATTTTCGAGATAACTGTGCAACAAGGATAAGGGATATAATTGACATGGCTGTGGATGGGCAATTCTCTGCCGCTTTTGGAAATGCAGGCGGTCGTTTTACACTGCGAGAGCACATTCGCCGTCATACCTGGTTTAATCCCTTCATCGACTGGCTATTGAATTTCCTAATGGGGCGTAATATTGATGAGCCGATCACCGTATGGGAAGAAATGTTTTTGCCTTCCGAAATAATTTTAAGGGTGCTTGATTTTCAATATACAGACAACGAAGGCCGCCAAAGGGATTTAATCAAGAATATGGAGATCATCAATCTTTCTGTTAACCGCCCGATTGTAATTGATGAGAGCGGCCCCCTGTGGCCTGCCATGTTAATTTTTAGCACTTTACTTTCGCTTTCACTATTTTTTCTTTTTAAGTTCACCGCCGGCAAAAAATGGTTTAGGCCTGTTTTTGGCAGCTTTATTATTTCACTCGGAGCTTTTTTTGGTTTTGTTGGAAGTGTTTTATTTTTCATGTCTTTCTTTTCCGATCATGATTATACCTATAACAATATTAATATTATTTTTATAAATCCTCTTTGGTTTTTAGCCATTCCTTTTGGTATAAGATATGGATTTACCAAAATTGAAAATAAAATCCAAAAGAGTATAGCCTTAATGCGCGTTCTTTTTAGCTATGTTTTTCTTGCTGCTGCTCTGGCTCTGATTGTTTCCTTCTTCCCTGCACATAATCAGGATAATCTTACAAGCATAGTTTTGGTTATGCCTATTTCCCTTGTATTGACGGTCATTATGTCAATGCTTTACTGGAGAAGGGTGAGGGCATGAGGAAGAAAAAGCTAACTCTATTACTTTTAATTTTCTTTCTGTTTTTTCCATCAATGCTTTTTTCTGATATTTTTCCGCTTGCGCATGTTTTGGATTTTCTTGAATTTTCCGGCAGCTCCATGTTATACCAAATATGGCAGCCGGACTGGCCCTTTTATATAGCGCCTGATGCATTCAGGGTAAATTACGGCGAAGTAAAAAGCATCACTATTAGCGGAGATGTATTGGGAGCCGGAACAGAAGAAGAGACAGAAATTGTTTTTAGGTTTAATTCCCGGTTTCAGGCGGAAGAATTTCCCTTCCTGTTAAATAATGAAATTGTCCGTATCTCCGTTAATTATTCTCACGAGGAACCTTTCCATATTGAGGAAATGCATATTGCTGCCTCTTCATCAACATGGGAGCTTAGCTTTCTTGAATACAGAAACTCATATCCTTATTTGATCAGGGTTTTCCGCGAAGGATTCTGGTATTTTGTGAGTTTTGGCAGGGGAGTAAGCGGGCTACTTGAAACATGGTATGATGAGGAAGGGAATCCCCTTGCTGTTTTTGGATATTCCCTGATTAATATTTCCGGTTCATTTAGAATCAACCAAATATATAATTATTTTTCCGGAGGGACTGAAAGGCAGTATCATTATAATAGTTATAATCTTGTAAGTTTTTTATTCAGTCCTGATGGAATTTATGATATTCTATATTACAGGGAGGGTCTTCCCAGGTATTGGGACAGGCAGCCCTTTAATTTTGATGATGAATGGATGGGTTTGTATTCATTCCAGTGGGATGGAGAAGATAACCTTGTCAGGGTTCATGGAGGAAATACCGATCATCGTTATGAATATGTTTTTGATGAAAGGGGAAACTGGATTGAAAGACGGGAAACCAGAATGATTTTAATGAACGGGCTTTTAATTCCGCAAAGCGGAAATGTTTTGACCCGTATTCTTGAATATGAGGGGGATTAATGAGCGAATCTACAGACTGGAAAAATGAAACCTATAATACCTATTTTAATCAGGAACTATTGGCTCTTCAGAACAGAAGGGAAAGGGATCCGGATTGCAAGGTTGAAGATATTGAAGGAGTTTTAAGAAATTTGTATATTAATGAAGGTGCAGACTGGGAGGGCAGGGGAGAAGTGCAAAAACTCTTTTTTGCCGCTTCCATTGCAGCTCATGAACATTTTATTGCCGGCTGGAAAGCTGAAAGGAGAGATTAATGGAATGGAGAGCAAGCCATATTCTTGTTAAGGAAAGAGCAAAAGCAGAGGAGCTTTTAAGACAGGTAAAGCAGGGGGTTTCCTTTGAAACCCTAGCCAGAGATAATTCGGAATGTCCTTCCAAATCCCAGGGCGGAGATCTTGGCTGGTTTGGAGAAGGCAAGATGGTGGCTCAGTTTGAGTCGGCTGTAAAAAAACTTTCTCCCGGTTCTGTCGGGGATGTTGTTCAGACCCAATTTGGTTACCATATTATTAAATGCACCGGCAGGAAGGATTAGAGAGAGGAGCATTTTAATAAAATGGTTTCCAGGGACTCTGTTTATAAATCCATTATAGAAATAGATTCAGAACTCAAGCAGATTCAGGATTTGGATCTCCTTCTGGAAAGAACCCTTCTTGAAGCGCGCAGGGTAATAAATGCCGATGCAGGATCCATTTACATAAAGGAAAGTGTAGAAGTAGACGGTGTTAAGGCGGACAAGCTTTTAATAAAGTATTCCCAGAACGATACCAGCCAGAAACTCCTTCCTCCCGGGCAGAAACTTATTTACTCATTTTTCACCGTGCCGATTAACGATATGACAATTTCCGGCTATTGCGCACTTACCCAAAAAATGATCAATGTCCCGGATGCCTACGATCTGCCTCCCGGAGTTCCCTATTCCTTTTCCAAAAGTTACGATCAGATTTCCGGATACAGAACAACTTCCATTCTTACAGCTCCGCTGATAACCGCCGAAGGCATGCTGTTAGGCGTTATTCAAATGATAAATGCCAAGGATGGCAAGGGAAATGTTATTCCCTTTTCCGAAGAAGATGAATTTTTAATCAACAATTTTGCCGCCAATGCAACCATGGCTCTACAAAAGGCCCAGCTTCTAAGAACCATAATTCTTAGAATGATAAAAATGGCAGAGCTCCGCGATCCCAAGGAAACAGGCCCCCATGTAAACAGGGTTGCAGGTTATTCTGTGGAGATTTTTGAGCAATGGGCAAACAATAAGGGAATTTCAGATAACGAAAAGGAAAAGTTCAAGGATAATCTGCGTATTGCCTCCATGCTTCATGATGTAGGAAAGGTTGCAATATCGGATGTTATACTAAAAAAACCCTCCAAATTCACACCCGAAGAATTCCTTATAATGCAGGGGCATACAAATTACGGAGCAGCCCTTTTTAACGATGACCAGTCTTCGGTGGACACCCTGTCTCGCCTTGTTGCCTTTACACACCATGAAAACTGGGACGGAACAGGTTATCCCGGCTGGATAGATCCATTTTCCGGAGCCATTATAAAGGCGGGGAATGACGGCAGGGCTCTCGGGAAAAAGGGGGAGGAAATTCCCCTTGCTGGACGCATTGTAAGCATTGCCGATGTTTTTGATGCCCTTTGTTCAAAACGTGTTTACAAAGAGCCCTGGGAAGAAGAGCAGGTATTGACCGAAATGAGGAAGATGTCAGGCGCTAAATTCGATCCGGAGTTAATGGATATTTTCTTTAAGATATATCCCAATATAAAACAGATTCAAAAACGCTACCCCGAAACAAATTAATTTCCTGCTGTCTTTAATAACCTGTTTAATTCCCTGTCCAGGCTGTCGGCAAAGGATTTTAATTCTTTTTTTCCATATGAAGGCATTCTGTCATATTCCAGCCCGGAATTTGCAAGATCCACGGTAAAATCCCTAAGGGAGCGAAGCTGCCTGATATTCTCTTTTGTAAAAACCCTTCCCCTGTCATCCATTGCCATTACATTTTTTTCCGAAAGTCTTTCCGCCAGAGGAAGATCCCTTGTTATTACAAGGTCTCCCTTTTCTGCCAGCTCTACTATGCGGTTATCTGCAGAGTCGTCTCCGGGGGGGCATAGCTCCATTTGTACATCTGCCGGAAGGTTTGGGATCAACCTATTGGCAGCAAAAATCGTATGGAGTTTTAATCTGGAAGAAAATCGAAGTATCATTTCTCTGGCTTCTCTTGGGCAGGAATCTGCATCCAGGTAGATTTTCATTATTTTGTACAGGCGGCATAAGCTTTATAATTTCCTCTTAGTTCCAGTTTCATGGAGGAGGGAATAATTACCGATTCTCCTGTTTTTACCCTTGTCTCTGTATTGCCGGCTGGATCGTTAAAGACAGCCATTCCTTCCATTACAATGAAAATGGAGGGGCCTTTTTCCTGGTAATCTATGACGGCGGTTTTGTTTTGAATTTGGGAAAGGGTGAATTCTTCGGCACCGCTCTTATATCTATGCCATAGGAAACCTGAAACCTTTTCGCCGGATATTTCGTTTTCATCCTTTTTAAGTATTTCAGGATTATATTCTATATGCTTGACTGCCTTTGTAAAATTCGCTTTATCAATAAATTTAGAGCTCAATCCTCCGCGTATTGTATTGTCCGAATCTGCCATTAATTCTATTGCCATGCCATGAATATATAAATGGGGAATTCCGGGGGGGATGAAAAAAGCCTCTCCCTGCTGCAGCTCTATAATGTTTAAGAAAAGCGGAGCCATTATCATCGGATCTCCGGGGTATAGATTCGCAAAAAAGGCAGTGAGCTTCCATTCGTTCAGGTTCTCAGGATATTTCATTTCCAGAAGGGCAATATGGCTTTTTACGAATCTTCCGAATGCAATGGCGGATGACGCATCCATTCCGGTAAGGGTATTTATAAATTCTCCAAGGGGAAGTGCATTTTCTCCCTTTAAAGCATTAAGGAGTTTTTCCAGACTTTGCTGATTTATTCCCTCGCAGCCAGGAAGCATGGAAAGCTTTGTTAAAATAGTGTGAATCTCCAGAACATTTCTGAATCCGCATAATGCTATAAAGGAGCCAAGTGCGCATAACATCTCCGGCTTGGCACGGGTGTCCCTGTAATTTCTTTCGGGAGAGTCCATGGAGAGACCCGATTCGTTTTCCCTTTTATAACCTGCCATTGCATTTTCGCTGTCCGGGTGTACCTGAATGGAAAGGGGTCTGCCTACGGCAAGTATTTTAAACAAAAAAGGCAGGTTCCCGTATTTACCGAAAATCTCTTCACCTAAAAAACCCATTGGATCATTTTCGATTAATTCTGTAAGAAAGGGGCCTTCTTCTTCGGTTTCGTCTGCAATTATTTTTGAAGGACCTGCCGGGTTAACTCCCATCCATAATTCGGCCCAGGGATTTTTTGCTGTGTTTTCCTTATTTAACAAGAGTGGAATCCATTCTGTTGATCCCCATTCATAATTTTTCACCGAATTATGGAGCTTGTAAATATTCGTTTTGGGAAGATCGTCTCTTCTTGGTGTTGGGTAATTTGCCGGGCTTTCCATTAGATCTTGCGGACTTTCCGAAGGAAAGTCCGCAAGATCATCAAAGAGGCCTGTTGTTTGACCGCCCGTACGTGCACTTGATGTTTTTGCAGCCGGTGAATCTTTGGAGGAAACAAGGGCTTCATCCAGAACCCTGATCATACCCATTGTCAGTTTTTCCAGCTCACCATGGTCTTCCTGAACGGAAACTCTCTCTTTTGGAGAGGAAAAAGATCTTTCGAGTTTTTCAAGATCGTGGCTTATAAGAAAACCTGTGAGTATTGCTATTTTTAGGGGTTCATCAAGTTTGGAAACCTTTCTTACATTTTCTATTGTGTTTATGTATTTCTTTAAAAGTTTATCCAGATACTCAGGATCTTCGTCTGTGGAAATGGTAAATGACGTACCAAGTACATCAATACGAAGATCGGTTTTGTTCATTGTAAAAGGTCAGAAAATATCCAGTTCTGCACTGCTAAGGGTTTCTATTGAATCGTCATCCAGAATATCAATATCCAGCGGAGAGGGTTTTTCCTCTATGATTTGTTTCTCTTCGATGATTTGCTTTTCTTCAGGATTCTGTTCTCTTGCTTCTGCCGGGCTGGTCTTTACCTGTGCTGCTTTTGCAGATATTCCGCTGCCTGTAAGTTTATTGTCCACTGCGTCTTCAAACTGGTTAAGAAGATCCAGAGCGGAAAGAATTCCATCCTCTATGCGGCCTTGATCATCCTTAAAACGCTGGAATAAAATTTCAAGCTCACCTGTGCGTTTTTCATAAGAGTCCAGAGTTTCTTTCAGTTTTTTGTTTTCGTCTGTAAGTTTTCTGACATACTCAAGCATTCTTGTAACTTTAGATTCCAGCATTCTTACCTGTTCAAGGTTTACCATAACTATGCTCCCAAAGCGGCTTTTGCTTTTTCTACAATAACCTTAAAAGCTCCCTGATCCTCTATAGCCATATTGGCAAGGGCTTTACGGTTAATTTCTATTCCTGCCTTGTTAAGGCCGTCTATAAAACGTGAATAGGAAAGTCCTTCGTCCCTGCAGGCTGCATTGATGCGTATGATCCAGAGCCGGCGGAAATCGGCTTTCCTGTCTTTTCTGTCCCTGTATGCATAGGAAAGAGATTTGGCAACCGCATCCTTGGCTGTTTTATAGTTGGTGCTTCTCCTTCCCCAGTATCCCTTTGCCAGTTTTAGTATTTTTTTTCGCCTGTTCTTTCTTTTGGAACCATCTATAGCTCTTGGCATGATTTTTCTCCTTAACTTGTTAGCTGCACGGTTGAAAACCGCATGGTTGAAAACCGTCCTGTTTTTAACCGTAGGGCATTAATTTCTTTTTTATAACCCCGGTATTATCTTCTGATAAAATTCCACCCTTGCGTAAATTCCTCTTCCGTTTGGCGGATTTCTTTGTAAGTATGTGGCGGAGGTTTTGCTTTTTATATTTAACCTTGCCTGTTCCTGTAAAAGAGAAGCGTTTTGCTGCACTTTTTTTTGTCTTCATTTTTGGCATTTTGCCACCCTCTGTAAATATCTAAATAACCGCATAAGCGATCACCGTTACTTTGTTATTTTTTCGATTTTGGACTGAGTATCATGGACATAAACCGGCCTTCCATTGCAGGTGCCTTGTCCATTACATATTCTCCTTCGATTCTTGCAAGTACATCCTTTAAGACATCCAGGCCAAGCTCTGTATGAGCCATTTCCCTTCCCCTGAAACGTACGGTTACCTTTACCTTGTTGCCTTCATTCAGGAAATCCTTGACATGCTTGGACTTAAAATTAAGATCATGATCATCAATTTTGGGCTGCATGCGGATTTCCTTAAGCTTCAGAAGTTTCTGCTTCTTTTTGGAATCCCTTACCTTTTTTTCGTTTTCGAATTTGAATTTCCCGTAATTAAGAATCTTAACAACAGGAGGGGATGCATTAGGCGCAACCTCCACAAGATCCAGCCCCTGCTCGCGGGCAAGTTCCAGGGCTTCCGCTGTGGAAATTATTCCCTGTTTTTTATCTCCTTCATCCACCACAAGACGGACTTCCCGCACCCTAATCTGTTCATTAATCCTTAGATCCTTATCTGACAACTGACCTCCATCGAACTTAATGGTCCTTAAATAATGCTTCTCATTTTAACAGAAAATGGCAAAGAATGTCTACAGGCTCTCAGGGCTTGCCTTAAAATTATGACCGGTATATAATTTGTTGTGAATATTTTTTGCCTTCTTTGGCTTCCATTTTTCTATTTTTTCTGGCGTTCCTTCCCCGAAAACGAGGTTTCTGGGGGCGGTTGGGCCTTTATTCTTGGATGTTTGGCTGCTGTTTTACAGGTTTTTATAGATACTCCCTTTGATCCCGGCGGATTCGGCATAAATCGCTGGTTTTTCGGGTTTTTTACAGTCAGTTTTCCCGTAATTATCCCTCTCCTTTTATATTTACTGATGATCTGCCTTGGTTTCATTAAAGAAAACCATAATTTTTCCGTTTTTGCCCTTGCCTGGATCATTCCAGGTGCCGTAATCAATGCAATTAGCTGGACAGGCCTAAGTGATCCCATATTTCTTGTGCTTATTCCCATACTTTGGACATCTGTTGCCACCGGAATTCCCTTCTTCATACGTTTTATCTATATGCAGAACATTATAATTACCATCCTGTCTTCCCTTGGAATTCTAATGGTTCCACTGGCTGCAGCAAGCTCTTATTGGGCTTTTTTCTCCCAGGATTTGCTGAGCGGTTTCTTATTCCTGACTCTTGCCATTATTCCCATGATCCTTTCTGTTATTTTTTCTTTTTTGGGCATGGAAAACTATTCCTATTAGAAATATCCCCTAAAACAGAGATAAAGCTCCCTCTAAGTTTCCTGTAAAATCCTGCCGATACTGAAATCGGAGGAATATATGAAATATAAAGGTCTTTTAAGCCTGTTAATCTTATGCTTTTTATCTTTTCCTGCTTTTGGAGCTACGGTTAGCTTTTTAATGATAGAAACAGGACTCAATGGCAGAAATCAGGCAATCCAATACGGAAGTTTATGGGAAGGCGGTTTAATGGAAGCCTTTTTTAATGCAGGTTTTATAGTAACAAATAGTCCGATTACCAGAATGGAAAATAGACCTGATAATATCCAAAACGAATTTGAAGCCGATTTAGATGAGGCATTCGACGGGGGAGCCGAATTCTTTATTCTGAGCTTTCTTGAATATGAGGTTCAGGGTAATGCTCTGGTTCCCCAAAGAATAATCATTGAAATATACAGTACAGTTTCCCGGCAATTAATTATGGGACAGGCCTTTCCTGCCGGAAGGGGAAGGGACGTGAATGAAGAATACCGTCTTGCGGTTGATGCCGGCTCTCAGATTATACCATATTTAAGGAACAGGTAGATATGAAAAAATTTGCAGTTATAATAATTCTATGTCTTGTATCTTATATTCTTACGGCATCTTCCATTTGGGAAGGAGCGGCGGCTGCATCTAACGGAAATGAATTGCCGGATTCCGGGAATTTTATTTTAACAAATGCATTTCCCGTGAATACGGTTATTAATGTAACCAACCTTGAAAATGGAAGAACGGTGCGTGCTGTTGCGGTGTCCGGTCACGAAATTCCGGGTCTTTTGGCCATACTTTCCAGGGAAGCTGCCGCAGCTATAGGTCTTCCTGCCAGAACAATAGGCAGGATCAGAATGAGTCAATCTGATGACCCGGTGAGTTTTTTACCACCGGCCGAAGGGCTTTTTACCTCCGGAGATCCGGATAATGACCCTTCTGCCATGGTTGCACAAAACAGGTTTAATCCTTTTGTTGGGGATCTGGCAACCTATGTCGATCCTGAATCCATAGAAGCGGATCACTATGTTTATCCTTTCGCAGACGAAGGGAATTCATATGCCTATTGGCTGGATGGTCATTTTGACTTTGATTATCATGACTTTGAATATCTTGATGATGAAGCTTTTTCGTATAACGATATTATAGACGACTCTGTTTTTTTCGACGACCCTGATCATGTTGTTTCAGAGACCGTGCCCGATTCCGCGCCCGGGTCTGCTTCTATATCTGATCATGGTTCTGTATCAGAACATAGTCCTGTCCTGGAACATGGTTCTGATTTGGAGCTAAGTTTAATTCCATCTTCTCCCCGTCCTCCGAGTGATGATGATGTAATACCCGAGGAAGCATATTTGATTCCCGGAATTCCTCCAAGAGAGCCGGATGAGCCGGAACTACTTGCCGAGGTTCAACAAGAGATTGAGGAAGAACTAGAAGCTGAGATACAACCTGCTCATGTTATTCCCGAAAGTTCACCATTTATTCCGCCGGTTCAAACGGTATACCCTGCTCCAGTACAGCCTGAACCTGTGCCGCCTGCTCCTGTACAACAGGCAAGCCCTCATGTTTTTTCTGTGCCTGTTATCAGCCGGCTTGAAAGCGGCCAGTATTATCTGCAAATTGCAGCCTATTCCAGAGTAGAAGCGGTGGAGCTGGAAATTGCAGGGATAGACGATAATCTTCCTGTGGCAATTATGCCCATTGGCAGTGATGAAAATACAATTTACAGGGTTTTAATAGGTCCGATGAATCTTGGTGAAAGTGGTGCCATGCTGCACAGATTCAGAACCACCCACAGGGATGCCTTTGTAAGACAGGGCTCCTAGAGCTGTCACTTGCGTCCGTGGTGCACAGTTAGGGCAACGGGTGCTTCATTGGCGTCCGTGGTGCACAGTTCGGGCTAAAGCCCTCCTGCATTTAAGAACAAGTGATGTATTTCTGTGCACCATTCGCGTGTTACATTAATTAGAAAAACACCCTGACGGGTGTATTACGGCCGACCATGGCAATGTTTGTATTTTTTGCCGGAGCCGCAGCTGCATAGATCGTTTCGGCCAATTTTGGGCTGGCTTCTTATAAAGGTAACGGAGCCGCCCTGGCTTCTGGCCTGACCATCCCTTTTTGGAGCCGTTTGCCTATTGGGTAAAGATTCCTGTGGTCTTATGGAGGCGGCTCCAAAGGAGTCCATGCTGCTATGACTTGCGCTTTGAATGGTTGCTGAAGATCTGGCCGGTCTTTCACGTTCGTTCCCAGTCTGGATGCGAACCAAATGAAGCCTTGAGGCAATAAGCTGTCTTATGTCATCTATCATTGAATCAAAGATCTGAAAACCTTCTACCTTATACTCTGTAAGGGGATTTTTCTGGGCATAACTTCGAAGGTATACGGCTTCTCTCAGGGATTCCATGTTTTCCAGATGATCCAGCCATTTTTTGTCAATCAGCATTAAATACTGATCTCTAATAAAATAATTTAAGAATTCCGGGCCAATTATTTTTTCCTTGGCATCCATTTCATTTTCCAGACCGGCACAAATGCGTTTTTCAAACTGCTCGGTATTCCTGAAATCTTCGTTTTCCAACCTTTCCACATAGGCAAATTTAGTTTTTAGGTTTTCAAGGAATTCTCTTCCGGCTGCTGCCTGATCCTTTTTCTGCTCTTCCTTATATGTATCCATAAAGGAAGCTGTCATATCTGCGGCTGCTGCATTAACACGGGCTTTTAAATTATTGTCTTCAAGAATTGCATCCCTTTGCTCGTAAATAAATTTCCTCTGCTGGTTTAGTACATCATCATATTCCAGAAGGTGCTTTCTTATTTCAAAGTTGCGTTCTTCCACCTTCTTTTGGGCTTTTTCTATGCTCTTGTTTAACCAGGGATGGTTTATGGGTTCCCCCTTGTTCATGCCCATTTTGGACATAAGGGACTTTATGTTCTCTCCGCCGAAAAGGCGCATTAGATCGTCATCCAGAGAGATAAAGAACTTGGACTTTCCGGGATCTCCCTGCCTGCCCGAGCGGCCTCTTAGCTGGTTATCTATTCTGCGGCTTTCATGTCTTTCGGTTCCAATTACATATAGGCCGCCCAGGGATTTAACCTCTTCGTATTCCTTTTTCCATTTTTCGTATTCATCGGAAAAAATGGCTGTATATTTGGCCTTTTCTTCGCTGTTTTCTTCCTCATTGCCGGCGGAATCGGTACCGGCTGAAGCTGTGCCTGCTCTTTTTCTTGCCCTGTGTTCGGGGTTTCCTCCAAGTTTTATGTCCGTTCCGCGGCCTGCCATATTAGTCGCAATTGTAATAGAGCCCTTGGCACCTGCCTCTGCAATAATGGACGCTTCCCTTGCATGGTTTTTTGCGTTTAACACTTCGTGACGTATGCCCTTACGCGTAAGAAGGGCGTCTATTTTTTCTGATTTTTCAATGGAAACCGTTCCAACCAGAACCGGCTGTCCCCTTTTGTATGCTTCATGTATTTCATCACAGAGAGCATTGTATTTTTCACTTTCGTTAAGGTAAATTTCATCATCTTCGTCTATTCTTGCAACAGCTACATTTGTCGGAATAACAACAACTTCCAGGTTATATATTTTTCCGAACTCCACAGCTTCTGTATCCGCAGTTCCCGTTCCACCGGCAATCTTTCCGTAAAGCCTGAAGTAATTCTGAAAGGTAATTGTTGCAAGGGTTCTGTTTCTCTGGGCTATTTTTATTTTTTCCTTGGCTTCTATGGCCTGATGCAGTCCGTCCGAATAACGCCGCCCGTGCAGAATACGTCCGGTAAATTCGTCAACAATCTGAACCTGACCATCCTGGACAACATAATCAACATCCTTGTGGAAAAGCTTATGTGCGCGGAGAGCCTGGGTAAAATAATGAATGTATTCAAAGTTTTCTTCGTCTATTACCGCACCTTTTATAAGGCCGCGTTTTACAAGAAGCTCTTCTATTTTTGCATGACCGTTATTGGAAAAAGAAACATTTTTGTTTTTTTCGTTTAGTTTATAATCTCCAATAACTTCTTCACCCTGAACCTCGTCCGGATATTCATCGTTGCTCTTTTTTTCCACTTCCTTTAGGGAATTTATTAATCTGTCTACTTCGGCGAATTTAAATGTATCGTCCTCTGCCGCTCCGGAAATAATCAGAGGTGTTCTTGCTTCATCAATTAAAATGGAGTCTATTTCGTCAATTATGCAGTAGTTATGACCTCTTTGAACACGGCTGACAAGATCCCTGCACATATTATCCCTAAGATAGTCAAAGCCGAATTCATTGTTGGTTCCATAGGTAATGTCACATGCGTAATTTAGTTTGCGTCTTTCGTTGTCCATATCAGATAATATTGAACCGACACTTAATCCCAGATATTTAAATACCGGCCCCATCCATGCCGCATCCCTACCTGCAAGATAGTCGTTTACAGTTACAACATGAACACCCTTTCCCGGAATGGCATTTAAGTAAGCTGCGGCAACCACCATTAAGGTCTTGCCCTCGCCGGTTTTTAGTTCGGCTATCTTCCCCTGATGAAGAACGATTGAACCCATAACCTGTACATCATAGGGTCTTTCTCCCAGGATTCTGTCGGCGGCTTCTCTTGCAAGGGCAAAGGCTTCCGGTAATAGGCTGTCCAGACTTTCTCCCTTGCCATGGCGTTCCCTGAAATTTTCTGTTATTTGGGGGAATTCTTCTGCTTTTAGGGATTTTGCCCAGCTTTCCTTATCGTTTACCTTTTGCAAAAGAGGTTTTAAGGCCTTTAAATCCCTCTCGTGCTGCGATCCAAACAGGGCTTTAATTAGAGCGTCCAACATAGAAAGTATGGTAACTATAAATAGAAAGCTTTTCAAGACACTAGACTTATCACATTTCCCCCATTAATGTGTATTAATGAAGTTTTTGCTTTTCTTTTTCGCATTTTTCGCTGTTTTTTCTTTTTTTGGTTGTGAAGAAAGCCTTCAAATAAGCCAGGTGGAAAGAGAAGATCTCTTCCATCTTAATATAGGTGTGCTCGAAGATCAGATTGCACTTTTTAATCTTCTTGGAAGCAGTGGTCTTAATTCCACAGATATTACAATGAGGGACGGTTTCTTTTATATATCAGACAGTAATGGAGCCAAGATTCTTAGATATAATTCATTCGGCGATCTTTTATTTATGATATATAACGAAGAAACAAATCCGCCGCCTTTAACGCTCAGTCCCTTTACCGAGGGAAGCATGCTTACACGCTGGGCAATTCCCTATCCGCTTAGGGAGCCCGGATCGATCACTGTGGATTCCAGAAATTTTATTTATGTGCATGATCTTCTGTCTCCCGACAGGTATGTATATGATGTGGACAGTGCTTTCCTGCTTGACAGTATCATTTTGCAATTTAATGCAGAAGGAAGATTTCTTAATGTAATTGGAAGGGAAGGAATTGGAGGCAGTCCCTTCCCAAGAATAGAGGGGATATTTACAAATTTAAATGATGATCTGGCGGTTGTTTGCAGGCATATTTTAGGCTGGAGCATCTATTGGTATGATCCGGATGGAAACTTTCTATATTATATTCAGCTTAACAGGGAATCCATTCCCGTTCCCCAGGGCAGGGATGATCTCATGCCTTCCCTGGATAGAATTATTGCAGGCCCCGATTCCAGGAATTTATATGTGAAGGTAGATTATTACAGGCATATTTTTGATGAATCTACCAATACAAGAATGGGAATAGAACCTGATCTTTCCATTGTGTGGATAATGAATTCCGAAGCCGGTGTCTGGGAAAGGCAGATAGAAGTTCCGTTCTTTGAACTAAGTTATATGGAGCAGAACCGCAGGGTTAGTTCCATAATGATATATTCCTTTTTGGGGATAATGAGCAATGAAAGGCTCTTCTTTTACTTTCCGGTGGACGGCGGTTATTCCATCCTTGTTCTTTCCTCCGATTCCGGTCAATCCATTATGCAGCATCAGGGAATTATAAGGGTGAATAATGATGAGCTCCATTTTAATGCCTTTGATCTTTCGCATGACGGTATTCTTTCAGGTTTGCTTGCTGGGGACTTTCAGGTTAATCTTGTCTGGTGGCGTACCGACAGGCTTTTGGGAGAGATGAATTAATGCATGATCATGAAGATGATTCACATGAAGAAATAGAACAGGAACCTGTTTTTCATTATTCAAAGGAAAGACGTTTAAGTCATGCATCCGCCCGTGTAAGGGAAATGAACGAAGACCAAAATAAAAAAAGGGGTTTATTGATCTCCCTTTTTGGCAATAAGTCCAATATTGTTTTTTTTCTTTGTATTTTATTAATTTGCTTTTTTACTTTTGCATTTTCCCGTCTTCCCTTTTTAAACAGGACTTTTTCCATTGGCGGAAATACATTGATTATGAACATTCTGGAAGAGTCGGGTATCCGGATTTTAAGCATAGAAAAAAGAGCTGCCTCCGCAGGTGAGGTTTATATCGGGCCAGTTGAAATTACCGTAAACCCTTCAGACTCCGAATCGTCCGGTTCTGCCGATTCATCACCTTTCATGCACAGAATAAACTTTAATCCATCAAGCAATGAATTATTTTTAATTACCCTCCCGTATAATAACGGTGATTTTTTTGTATCTTTTTCGGCAGGAGACGAACAAAAAACCGCAAGAGTGAGGGAATAATAAGGAATGAAAACCTATTGACCAAGAGTTTATATAAAACTCTGGATTACAGGTACTGGTTTTGTATGAAACATCCGGGGATTTTTTCTGTAATGCATAGGAGAAAGACCGGTGATCCTTTTAAAAAGTCTGGAAAAATAATACTGATCATCAAAGCCATAAGCTCTGGCAATGTCACCAATACTTTGATCGGAAAAAAAGACATCTCCTGCAGCAGCCTGAATCTTCATTCTAAGAAAATATTCGATGGGTGAATAACCGGAAGATTTGTGAAAAAGATGACTTAGGTGAGAGGGACTAAAACAGGCGGCGGCGGCCAGCTCTTCCAGGTTAATGTTTTCGTGAAGATGACTTTTCATAAATGAGATGGCAGTTTCTATTCCTTTAATCCCATTATCCGTAAGATGGTTTACCGCTCTCTTGTTTGCAATGGGGATAATCGAAATAATTGTAGTGCAAAGCTGACAAAGATGGAAATATTCTTCCAATTGATAGGGCATTTTTAAAATGGAAAAACATTGATTGAAAATATCGATAATTTGATCTCCGAGTGTCTCCGAAATGGAAGTCAACTCCGGTGGTGATTTCATTTCTTTCATAGAATGACTGCCGGATAAATGGATCCAATTTTCCTGAAATGAGTTAATAAAACTTCCCTTTATATGCATCCAGAAGATAGTCCATGGATCATGAGCAGAAGAACTATAGGCATGTGGGACACCCGGAGAGAGTAGGAGGATCTGTCCGGGATTTACTACTCGGCTTTCACTGCCATCGATACTGTAAGAGCCCAAACCCTTGTGGCAATAAATAAAAATTGCTTCCTCTATACCCTCATTTCTGATAATAAAATGCCGTTTAGCTCTGGGAAAAAGACCGATTTCAGTAACCATCATAAATTTTGAAAGAGGGTTCTTTGAAAAGTAAGTTAAGTAATCGTTTGGGATGGAAAAATAGTGCTCATTATCATCACTCATGTTTTAATTATAATTCATCATTACCCGAAAAGCTTTAGTTAAGAAAATAATCCATTATAGTTAATGAAATAATCTATGGCTAAGTGTAAATTGCCATAACAGAATGAAAACACAGAAAGGAGAAAAAAATGAAACATTTTAGCACGATTTTTATTTTATTATTGCTTTGCTTGGTTCTTACAAGCGGCGGCGGCGGACAGGTTTCAGGGACTATGACAAACTTTGTAAGCCCCGATCCGGTTTATGCACGGATGGATCTGCGAGAACATGTGACGGTAACCATGACATGGTTTGGTACAGAACAGAGGGATACCCAGTTGGTTCTGGAAGAAGCTAATAGGCGATTTTTCCAACCTCTCATCAATACCACTTTTGAAGGATTGTGGACGACTGCAAGCAGGGGAACCATGATGCCTTTAATACTGGCCAGTGGTGAAACTGACATTATTTTTACAGCACCTTGGGCTCTTTACTATGAGGAAGCAGCAAAAGGCTCCTTTGTAGAGATTAGCCCGGAATTTGCACAGATGTGGATGCCCAATACCTGGAGAACCCAGTCTGCCTCATCCTGGGAACAGGCAAGAACTCAGGGTTCAGTATGGGGAGTACCTCGTGGGATGTCTACAAATTCAGATGAGTATAAATTTATGGTTATTAGGGAAGATCTAAGGGAAAGGTATAATTTACCCATACCAACAGATTGGGCTTCTTTAGAAAGGTATATTTTTACTGTATCTGCCAATGAACCGGGAGTTGAAGGATATGCCACGGCTGCAACAACCTGGGAATTAATGAATGTATATTTACAGACCAGAAACGTTTTATTAACACCCCAGCCCATATACTTTGCCTGGCACTATGAAGGGCGTGAACCAAGAGCTGATGAACTTCACTTCCTTTATACAAGTGAATGGTACAGAGATTATGCCCATACCATGGCACGCTGGATGCAAAATAGAACCTGGAGCCAGAATGTAATGAACAATACAATTGCAGTTCGCGATAACTTTGAAAATGGACGATCGGCATCTGTTTTCTGGAATGCTACTGTATTTGCTATTGGAAGAGCTATGGAAGGGAACGGGCAAGGAAGAGCAAGCTGGTTTGATATTTCCCCAAATGCAATAGCACGTGCTCCCAACGCGGACAACGCATTATGGGCAATTGCTGCATTATCTCCGCGGATTGAGCGTTCTGCGGTAGTAATTGATCTTATGAAAACAAATGATGAGCTTTCCTGGCTCTTAAAAGGCGGTATTGAAGGAGTGCATTGGAATAGGGAGCCTAATTTACAGTGGAGTCCCGGTCCGGATCAGGCTCATTATACTTATAATCACTGGACTTGGGCTTTAGATGGTCCAAATAATAGATCACGAGTTCCGGAGCCAAGCACACCTGCTCAGGAAATTCAAATTGATCAAAGTATAAGCGCAAGGATTACTCCCCTTACCATAGATGGTTTCAGGATAGAGCAGGCTTCTTTCCAAATGGAATGGGCGGTTATTCAGGCTCTCATTGCAGAATACAGACCAAGTTTTGAATGCGGAATTTTCCTTAACGATACTGAAGCCAGACTTCAACAATGGTGGTCTCAGATGAGAGCCGCAGGTCTGCCCAGAATAGAACAGTCTGTTCGTCAGCAATACAGCGATTATGTAAGAAGAATGTCGCAGTAAGGAGAATTGCAGTGTCTGAAATTACAAGGCAGAAGATTCTTTTTAATGAGGGTTGGAAATTCTTTTTAGGGGATTCAGAGGATCATTCCAAGCTCTCTTTTAATGACGGTAACTGGAAAGATATAATTCTTCCCCACGATTGGGACACCGAATATCCGATAGATGAAAAACATATGTCGGGTTCAGGCGGCGGCTATGCCAAAGGCGGTGTAGGCTGGTACAGGAAAAAATTTAGTGCTCCCGAAGGCGGAAGAACAGTATTGCAATTCGACGGAGTATTCCAGGATTCCATAGTTTATCTTAATGGTGAAGAAGTGGGAGGTTGGTCTTATGGTTATTCGGAATTCACAGTAGATATCTCTGAACTAATTATTCCTGGAGAAAACTTACTTGCTGTTCGTGTAGATAACTCAGGTCAACCCAATTCCCGATGGTATACTGGTTCGGGGGTATACAGGAATGTTTATTTATTGAAGCTTAACGATGTACATCTTAGACATAATGGCTTATACATAATTACCAATGGTATTTATTGTGATAATACTATCGCTTCAGTTCAGATACAGTCCTGGGTGCAAAATGAGAGTAAAGTCCGTGTTGATGTAGTAGTTAAACATAGGATCCTTGATGCAGATAACAAGGAAGTTACCGCAATCAGCTCTGTTATCAGTATAAAACCCGGCAGAGATAACCATGCCATGGTAATCCCTGAAGTTAAAAACCCCAATCTTTGGAACGACAAGGTTCCTTATCTATATACTGTAGAAACAACTTTGTTGGTAAACTCTAAAGTTGTAGATAACATCTTCACAAAAATAGGCATACGAACTGCTGTTTTTGACACTGACAAGGGTTTTTTATTAAGCGGAGTCAGAACGAAGATAAAAGGTATGTGTATACATCATGACTGCGGGTTGGCAGGTGCAGCAAATTACAGGGAAGTATGGGAGAGAAGGTTAAATCGTCTTAAAGATATGGGCTGTAATGGCATAAGAATGGCGCATAACCCCCCTTCGGTGGAGTTGCTTGATCTTTGTGACGAAATGGGATTCCTTGTAATGGATGAGGCATTTGATGAATGGTTGCTGCCAAAATATAAAATGGCTCCTGCACTTGTCTCCGAATTTACCCAGTATGGTTACAGCCAGTTCTTTGGAAGTGATCATGAGGCCGATCTTGTTAAAATGATTCACAGGGACAGGAATCATCCAAGTATTGTGATATGGAGTATAGGTAATGAAATTCCTGAACAATCTGCTGCCTATGGTCCGGATATTGTTAAAGAGCTGCAAGGAATTTGCAAGAGGGAAGATCCATCAAGGCATGTAACATCCGGATGTGTTAATATTAAAAACAATTGGCCTGCACCAACGGATCCCCATAGAGCAACCGAGGCTTTTGAGGAAGCTCTTGATGTAGTTGGTTATAATTATGTAGCTCGCTGGGACATGAGGGCAGAAAGACTTTATGATGATGATAGAAGGGAGTTTCCCAATCGCAAGTTTCTTGGAGTAGAAAATCCCAGTGCAGGCGGAAAGAGAGGTCTTTATCAAATAACACCGCTTGATGCTGTACCTGTATTCCGCTCCGATTATGACAAAGTAACCCTCAGAAGTGCCTTCCTCTGGCGTTATACGGCAAGCAGGGACTTTGTAGCTGGTGATTACCTCTGGACAGGTATCGATTATCTGGGTGAGGCTCGTTGGCCTAGCAAGAATGCCATATCCGGCCCTATAGATACAGCCGGCTTCCAGAAAGATACTTTTTATTACTTTAGAAGTATCTGGAATGATGAAAACCATACATTGCACATACTTCCGCATTGGAACTGGAAGGGTAGAGAGGGGAAATATGTAACTGTTATTGGTTATAGCAGTTACGATTCGGTAAGTCTATATATTAACGGAAATCTGGTTGGAACTAAAGGCTGGGATTACCCTAATGTAGGTTCTTTGGGTGCTTGGAATATAATGGCAAAAAACACTCGACCTACTACCCATGATTTCCACCTACAATGGGATGTACTATATGAGCCGGGAGAACTAAAAGCTGTTGGTTATATCGAAGGCAAAGCTTTGGGTGAACTTATTATTAAGACTACCGGTGAGCCTGCTAAACTTAAAGCAGTTCCAGATAAAAATAACATTCTTCGCCATGGAATAGCTCAAATAGAGATTGAAACAGAAGATAAAGACGGACTCTTTGTACCCACTGCAGAAAATACTGTCAGTGTAAAGACAGAGGGAAATATTCAATTTCTCGGAATGGATAATGGCGACAATCTGGATCATACCCCCTGGTATGAGACAAAACGCAAGATGTTGGCCGGACGTTTGCTATGTATAGTTAGAGGTATGGAAAAAGGAGCCGGAAAAATTACCCTCTCTTCTGATGGCCTAAACGATGTGGTTCTGGACTTTAAAGTGGAGTAGATTTAATACCGCTGTTTTTAGGAGGCATGAGGTGAGTGATTTTTCAGGTGCATTTAATGAAATACAAGAGCTCTTGCAAAAGGGAAGGGCGAAAGAAATAGAAGCGGCTGTGGAAAAGGCTCTTGGAGAGGGAGCTTATCCTGCA